>Ga0183097_10256_pt1 | contig 150427 bp, 145 predicted proteins | sample BioMet8_FD_128883 | JGI IMG/M metagenome (GOLD analysis project Ga0183097, IMG submission 128883) | Microbial communities from bioreactor (seeded with sewage sludge) at Lawrence Berkeley National Lab, California, USA - Biofuel... | ecosystem: Engineered > Bioreactor > Anaerobic > Unclassified ... | reverse complement strand
ATTACGACTGCAAAAATAGAATTTCAAATCCGTTTCATTTCAAAACACCACTTAAACGACTATATTTCAATTATTTCAAAGAACTATTTACCCATTTTTACGGGACAGTAATGAATCCATTTCTCTTATTCCCGAATGCAGCATATTATATCGTACAGCAATCACCGCCAGTAACACCTTTATTCACGGCGAAGGTAAATGTTTCCTTCTGAACGCAAAGGTCGGAGCCTTGCAGGTTAAAGGACACAATCTCCACACTTTCAGGTAGTATTCTGCGCTTTAAACCTTTGCTTTACTCAGCTGGCAACACCTTCTATTGCCGTATAAAGGTGAAACTTACCGACGGCGACAGACGACGGAAAAATAAAAAAAACTGCATACGGGGAGAAATCTTTCAATAAAGGCTCAACTCCCAGCAGCTCATGATTCAAGAATAATTTTAATCCAAGCAACATGAAAGTATTATATTCAGCCGATTTGCGTGAGTACTCAAACGAAGAACTCATGTGTACATTATCAGAGAGAGCAGCCGATGAAGCTAATCCAAATATCTCTTTTGATGATTTTGTTCGTTCCCTTAGTCCAGCAAAGAAGAAATTTGCTCTATCTGTTATCGAACTCTACAAGAGAGACGTTCATAGCAAGAAGGAGGTAACGACTATCACGGGTAGCGAGTCTATCTACAGAATAATGTACCCACATCTTTATGGTTTACAGGTTGAAGAAATGTGGGCAATCTTTCTAAATACAGCCGGCAGACCTTTGAAGGCTCAACGATTTTTCCAAGGTGGACATTCATTCACAGCAGCTGACCCTAGAGTAATTATGAAAGAGGCTTTGCTTTGTTGTGCAGCTAGTGTCATTGTTTGCCATAACCACCCAAGTTTGTCAAGGAAGCCTAGCCTTGACGATGATAGAACCACAGATAAACTAAAGAAGATTTGTGATGCTTGTGGAATTAGATTTTTGGACCATCTCATCTTCGCAGGAGACGAGTATTATAGCTATTCTGATGAAGGACGTATCTAAAATTATAAAGTGTAGTTGGCTAATCACTGACTACACTTAGTGGTAAAACTTGTCCCTTTTATATGTTCTGGGAACCATATCTTTCCGGTTTGTCAAGATAAGAGAATAATATTTTAGAAACCAGCTCATTCGCTTGGTTGAATGACCATTCTACCATACTTTTGCAGTGCGAGATTTCGAGACAAAATGAAATCTCTACAGCGGTAGAGATAGTAGTAAACGTTGAGAATCGGTGGATGGTATAATATTTATCATCCACTTTTATATTTTAATTTGGCAAAATATTTAGAATAATGAAAAGCACAGTAATAACTTTTGGAGTTCTTTTTTCTTTTGTTTTTTGTTCTTGTGGTGGTAAAGCTACAGGTCAGACAAATGAAGTAATATCTGATTCATTGACTTACTACTATAGCAAGGGTGATTGGAAAAATGCAGCTATTTGGCTAGAAAAGGCAGAATCCAAAAATATAAAGAATCTGAGTTTAGTAAAAGCAGAGATTTTAGGCGGACAAGGTCATTATGATGACGCAATTAAGGTTGTCCACGATGCTTTAAATACGCCAGAGAGTGCTGACAATAAGCATATGTTCTATAATACACTTGGTGGTATTTATTGGTTGAAAGGAGATAAGAATAACGCTGTCAAGTCATATCAAGAAGCTATAAAGATAAACCCTAACTATGCCAGACCCTATATTTTCTTAGGTGAATTATTCGCTCAGGACGGTGAAACTAAAGAAGCTATAGAGAATTATTTAAGTGCAGTCCGATTATTTGCGGAACACAACGTAGCCGATGAAACAATTACTTATTCAACTGCTGTAACCAAATTAGATAGTTCTAATATTGAAGGTTATAAGTATCTTCAATATGGGTTCTTTATGAAGAAGGATTATGAGAAGATTGTTTCTGTGGGCTTCAAAATCGATGATTTATGTGTCAAGCAAGGAAATAAAGTTGAAGAATATGCTAATATGTATTTTATTGGTATGGCTCTAAACAAGCTTGAAAAATATAAAGAAGCCATTGTCTGTTTGAAACATGCGGCTAATGATCCTCAGACATTACAGGAATATCGTAGAGAAATTGCACTTGAATTCTGTACTGCATACGAAGCTTTGGATAATAAGAAAGAGGTCGAATTTTGGGAACAGTATGCAAAGTAGTCAAATCAAACTTTGATCGTCAGAATTTCAGTGATGTCCGTGAGATAGTTTCCACTTCTATGCTCACTTTTGACGTGCCAAGCTTGTTTTTCGGTTCCTTCAATGCCTAGACGAATACTTTTAACACCATATCTTTGGTTCAGATTATCTATAGCAGCCATAAGCTTGCGTCTGTCCATACGATTCTTTACTTCATCAAAGAGGTTCTGCTGGATTGGCAAATCATTATGGATGTCACTCAAGATGACTCCTGAGCGCTTGTAGCGAATGTCATTTCGGTACATTGATTCTAATAGCATCATTGCTGCATTTGTTATCTCCAGAGTATCTGAGGTAGGAGTGGCAAAGTTGAAGGTGGCTCCATTGCTATACTGTTCCAGGTCCTCACGGAAATAGTTGCTTGCGATGAATACGGTTACGCTTCCTGCAACAGAATGCTGACCACGCAATTTGTTTGCGCAACTACTGGCAAAGTTGGCAATGGAAGCTTTCAGTGATGTGAGGTCACCCACCATATCTCCAAAGCTTCTTGATGTGCAGATGGTCTGACGTTGCTTTACCTCGGTTGTATCTATACAAGGCACTCCATTAAGTTCCATCCATGTTTGCAACATTGGCTTGTTGAAATGGCTTCTTATCCAGCTCTCTTTCTTGTCTGCTAGTTCCAGTGCAGAATGAATGCCATAGTAGTTAAGTTTCTCGAATGTTCTTCTGCCAATGCCCCATACATCGGCAAGGTCGAAGATTTCGAGAGCCTTTCGTCGTTTCTCGTCTGTGTCTATCAGGCAGACACCGTTATAACCTTTATATTGCTTGGCGAACTTGCTTCCCATCTTGGCCAGGGTCTTACTTGGAGCTATGCCACAGCTGGTTGGAATATCTGTATAAAGCTTTACCTTCTGGATAAGTTTACGCATATAATCTTCTAGGTTATAATGCTTCTCGTACCCATCTAGGTAAACAAATGACTCATCTACACTATACTGTTCTACTTTTTCAACCGAGCTTCTCAGTATGTTGACTATACGCTTGGACATTGCAGCATAGAGTTGCATGTTGGTGGAGAAGATTGCCACTTTGTTGCGTTCAACAATATCTTTGACTTTAAAGATTGGATCGCCTCGATGCAAACCAATGGCTTTTGCCTCTGGAGTCAAAGCCACTATACACCCGTCATTCGAAGACAAAACACAAGTTGGTTTACCTTCAAGGCCCGGATGAAAGACTTTTTCAACCGAGCAGAAAAACGAATTTGCATCTACAAGGGCAATCATTTCTACTTGGGCTTATTGATGATAAACGTAACTACACCCCAAACGCTAAAGCTGTCACCCTCCATAATTTCCATCATTGGAAACTCTGGATTAGCCGGTACCAAATAGCGTTTTCCATTAATCTGTTGAACACGTTTTACGGTGTATTCGCCATTTAGCTCACACACGGCAATCTGGTTCTTATCAGGATTGCGTTGGCTCTTGTCCACGATAATCATATCTCCATCATGAATACCAGATTCTATCATGGAGTTACCCTGAATTTTTACCAAATAGCTGGCATCAGGGTGTGGACAGAGCATTCTCAGAAGATCTATATCCTGAGAAATTTCTGTATTATCGAGCGGAATTGGGAATCCTGCCACCAATTTTATATCGAAAAATGGTATATGAGCTTCCATCATTCGACCTGCAGGAATCACTTCACCCAACTTTGAAAAGTCGGGATTATCAGTGGGCATCTGCTGCAGGTTCACCGTTGTACGAATGCAATCTTGTATAAATTGCGTTTTGTTCTGCTGAGATTCTATCATATTTGATATTTCTTCATCTGCTTTAAAAGAATAAGTCTTAAAACTCGTTTTAGGTCTGCCAGCTCCTGCTCGCTTGCCACCATGTCCTTTTTTATCGTTTATTTCCTTCATTGCTCCAAAACTTCATAAGTTGGGCACAAAGTTACGAAATAATCTTGATAACGTATTACGAAATCAAGATTTATTTATTCAGCTAAATGAATAGCATTATATATCGTCATTGAAAAGTTCGTATAGTTAATTAAAAGTATAATATCGATAATTTAATAGTAGTCAAATTATTCGATATTTCCTAATTATTGGTCAGTTTGCGAAAATATTTGGAGTATATAAGAATATTTATTATGAAATTGCCTTCGTCTCATCGAAAGTTAGTAAATTTGCATTGAACGTTAATTTATTAATATGGCAAAAGTTAATAGAATAAAGGCGGCATTGGCAGAAGCGGATAAAACCAATCTTTGGTTAGCAGAAAAGATTGGTCGTGATCCTGTAACCGTTTCAAAGTGGTGCACTAATACCACTCAACCTGATTTGCAAACCCTTGCAAGAATTGCTGAGTTTCTCGGGATTGATATTCGAGAATTATTGGTCAGTACAACTAATAAAATCAACTAAAGCATTCATATAATGGCTCTCTTAGTTTACAAGTTTTCAGATTATGAACACACGGCAGAACGTGAGCAATACAGAGCTATCTGTAAGCAACTTAAGTCTTTGTATGCAGAAAATGAAGGCTTGTGTATTTTTATAGCTAACTATAATATTTATGATTGTGAGCTTGATGGCATTCTGATTAAGAATGATGCAATCATGTGCGTTGAATTTAAAAATTATGGTGGTACTGTTATTGCTGTTGATAATGGTAATTGGAAATTGTCAGATGGAACCATCATTAAAGGTGGTTCTAGGAAATCAGTTTATCAGCAGGCCAATATAAACCATGTTGCAATTAAAAGGGGTTTAAAAGATGGGAATGTATTGTCCGCTAAAACATTGCAAAACGTTGCTGCTCTTGTTGTTTTTCACCAGCCTATAATATTAGAAAACAGATTATCTCAAAAAACGCAAAGTTGGTTACATATTTGTGATGAATCTTCTTTTATTGAAAAAGTCGAAGATATAACAAGTAAGACAACGAACCTATCTAACAACGATATTCTAGAATTAGTCGACAAGATGGCACTTGATGAAGACTACCTTGATAATAATTATAGTAATATTGAAGTCTTGAAGGATGATACTGTTTTGAGTGTTGATTGCAATAGTCAAGAAGAACCATATTCCTTAAACGAAACTCTTAAACAGAAAATTCATGAAGATAAATCATTTTCAATTCTGTCTAATGTTATCGCCGATGAAGAATCTATGGACGAGGAAAAACAAGGGTTAACTTCTTTTGTAAATCAAATAGTTAAAACAATAATAGGAGAAGGTAAATGTAGGGTATTTGTAGTCAAAAGCCGTGATGCTTATGCGTTGTTCGAAGAACATGATATTCATTTATCGCAGAAATATATTATAGTGTTAGAAGGCAGTAATATCGAATCCTATTGTCAAAAACTGAGCAAGTTCACAAATCATGTTGTTCAGAAATTTAATACTAATTTGATATATTGGCAGGACGGGCCAAATATGGATGATATAGCTATTGAAACTTCTGATGTTACTGAAATACAACAATCATCTACAGATATCGATCTCTCCAGTCAAGTCCTTGCTCCTAAAATACTAAGTCCTAGAAAATGCAAAACTGTATTACCGCATTGGTTAGACATTTTTTTATTTTCAAACATGCAGGCATCGTATGCTCCAGAACATAATCGTTATGAGTATAATCTCGATTTAAATCAGGATGAAATCAAGGTTTATTTGGGAACATACTTTCCAAGGAGTTATGCAGAAACATTTTGTATATACGATAATATTTTGAGTAATAAGTCTTATCTGAATATGCTTAATGAGCAGAATGTAATTAATATTTTGGATATTGGTTGCGGTACTGGTGGTGAACTCTTTGGTGTTATAACTTCAATTACAAAATATTTGTCTTCTCCTAAAGTAATAAATATTTATGCTTGTGATGGAAATGCTCAAGCATTAGAGGCATTGGAAGAAATATGCAATGTGTCGAAAGTACATACCCATCATCAGATCAACTTGACGACAGTAAGAAAATTATATGCCCTAAAAACAAAACTAGATACTAAGGAAATTGAAAAGTTTTCTTATGATATCATATTATGCAATAAAGTTATTTGTGAATTGATATCTAAAAAAATTATGTCTGATAATGCTTATACTAAAATTGCAAATAGTTTATCCCCTCTTTTAAGTGATGTTGGTCTATTACTAATACTAGACGTTACAACGAAAGACGAACACACTGGATATTATTATCCGCAGATAATGAATAAGGGTTTAAATAATTTTGTGTCTCATTCATCTGTTTTTCAAACATTGTTACCTATATCATGTGTTGGAAATGACAAATGTGAGAACTTATGTTTTATGCAACAAATATTTTATGTAAGCCACTCGCGAAAGAATGCTGATGAAAGTAAGGTTTGTTATCGTATTCTTTGTAGAAAGAATCTATCAATCAAACTATTGCCTAGTGATATTCAGCCGGGTAAATATGTTATCAATAAAAATAAATTTAAGCAAGGAGATGATGCTTCTGTTTGTAAAATGATACAAGGAGAAAGAATCATCGATCCGTTCAATATAAATCTATAAATTTCTATATTATGGCAAAACGTAGTTTTTATGTTAAGGACTCAGAACTTGATGATTATCAGGTGAAAGTTATAAATAAAAAGACCGACAATTCTTATATTGTCAAAGGATGTGCAGGTAGCGGTAAGTCAATTCTAGCTCTATGGAAGGCAAAGCAAATACAAGAGCAGAATAAAGGTAGTTATTTGTATGTTGTTTATACCAAGGCTTTAAAGCAATATATGAGCGATGGTATTTCGCAAATAGGGTTGCGTGATGGTAATGTAGCAAACTACGATGCTTGTTTTATGTGGAGTCGTAATGAAGAGGGTCAATTAACTAGAGCTAGTTGGAAGAAAGGTTCATATGACTATATTATTGTCGATGAAGCTCAAGACTTCTCAGAAGAAGATATCGAATTGCTAAAGTCAAAATCCAAAAAGGCATTATTGGTTTATGGTGATACAGCTCAACAACTATACAAATTTCTCAAAGATAAGCAAACAGTTTCAATGGAGGATATTCAATATTTCACGAAATTTCCTGTGGAACAGTTAGTCTTCAATCATAGACTCCCAAAAAGAATAGCAAGAGTAGCACAATTCCTTAACTCCGAAAGCGATGAATTGGAGGAACGTTGTACAGACGAAGGGTCAGAAAAGCCCAAAATATTGGAATATGGTTCTAAAAACGAACAATTTGAGGCAATAGCAGAACTTATTAAGAATAAGGGAATGGAGGATGTTGGTATTCTTTTCAGAAGTAACAACGATGTTGATGAAGCGTACGATTATTTCTCAGGTAAGGGTATTCAAGTTGAAGCTAAATCATATCGTCACAAAGATGAATTAGACTTTACTTCTGACAATCCTAAATTGATGACTTATCACAGTTCAAAGGGCCTTCAATTTGAAAATGTTTTCATACCAGAATGTACTGCTGATGGTCCTGATGATCGTAATCCTTTATATGTTGCGATAACTAGAACATATAAGTCTCTTTACATTATGCATTCAGGTAATCTATCAAGTTTTTTTGACGCCGTACCAGCCAATCTTTATGATGAATCATTATCAACAGGACCAACATTGAAATTATAATAATATGAGGCTATATATTCCGACATGTACGTTGAACTTTAATAATATTTTTTCTACCGAATCCATATCTCCAGCATCATTTTATGCGAAGAGAGGATTTGGAAATAAGCGATATTATAAAGTTGAAGCCAATGGTATAGATAATGCCATTATGCTTTATTCTAAGTACCCAATCTTTAAAGTAGAGAATGGAGACTTAGAAAATGGACCAATGGTGATAGAAATAGAAACAGAAAGCTGCCCAGATATCTTAGTGACTAAAGTTAAAGAGAAAAATGGTGTAGATGTTTATGCTTCTTCGTCCACTATTTATTTGAATCCTTTTAATTGTTTTGTCTATTTTGACAGTTACCAGGATTTACAAACAATTCTAACCAAATCAGAACAAAGTTTAGAGAATAAATATAGTAAATTATATCATACTAATCTGAAAGTTCATCAGAAAAAATCGTGGTCAATTACAAGCTTATTTTCAGAAAAAGAAGAGTTTAATTGGGATGACTCTTTCCTTAGAGATGTTGAGCAAATTCCTGTTGGTAATAATGAAAAGGATATTTTCATTGACAGACTTAAGGGTTGTTTGATTTGCTATTTAATTGGAGCAAATTCTTCAGTAAGTCCAGAAGTGGGTAGATTGAAGCAACTAGCTAGAAAACTTCGTAATACATTGTCTGCCGTTGTTAATTCTCCAGAACATAAGCCAACAGAAATTCAAGATGAACTTCTCGTATCAAGTATAAGGGAATTTAATTCAATATTCTCAAAGCTAGATGAGAACCATAAGTATAATTCACTTTTGCTCGAGAAGAGTCTTGTAAGTCCTTCGACAGGTCTTTCAAGAGAAATTCTTCAGAAGGTGCTTTCTGATTTAAGACTTACTGATATTTTCCAAAACCGTCTCAATTTGAAACCGGTTTATAACGCAAATGATCTTTATAATTGTTTATATGCCCAATCTATGTCAGATTCATATCTATATGAAACGAATAGAATGAACGATGCTATTAAACGTATTGAAATATCAGAACAGGCTAGTCGCGTTAAACTTAGTCTTTCTGAATTGTTGTCTGTAGATGGCTTAAAAATTACACTTAAGGATTCTAAGGTAGGCAAAGGTTCTTTTTTCCCTGCTCTATTGGAGTCTCAAATGAGAGGAGAATATAAGCATTTTATGGATGATAACAATGTAGAAGAACCATTGGCTGTTGCTTTCGTCGGTGGAGCCAAATTAAAAACATTGATTAATGATTGGGACGGCTCTAAATTTCAGAAATATATTAATGGACTTTTAGCTAATTTACAAAAAGGTGAAGCGTTCGATGTGTTCTCAAATGATGAGCCAATTATGCAATCTTTTGCAGCGTTCTGTCAAAAGGGTGAAGATATAGATAGACTCAGTGATTATATGCTTCAACTTGGTTTTGCTGACTATCAATTTGCGTTAGCTATTTATGGCGCCACCCGTGGTTTTGCGTCCCTTCCCAAAACATTCACCTCTAGATTACTGAGAGTTTCTGATTATTATGTAGATTTCTTTAGACAATTAAATAAATTACTCTTCAATTTTGAATTTGGAGATATTCAATTTCCAAAATATGAGGAAAGTGCTAAAGCTACTGATTACACATCTGAAATATCCACTACAATTATATCTAAAATAAATCAGATAGAGCCAAAAGTAAACAAACAGGAAAAGGTTGTTCAAGCCGTGGCTAAATCTGCTTTTTTAGAGAATCAGGTTCAAAGCGCAAAAGCTTTTATGTATATTGCAGATAATATTCTTGGTACTAAGACCAATGCTTATAGAGCTTTGAAATCAGCAAACTTTGAAAATGACTCTACGCAATATTCGCCAGAGAGTTTTAGAAAAAAGATTTTTTCGATAGTTGAAAGTTCTTTGCCTACTTCTAAAAAAACACGCAATGAAACAATCTCAAAAATTGATAAGATAATTGAACTTGAAGCAAAACGACAAGATTATAATGCATTCATTTTTATATTGGATAATTTCATGAATTCGAGTGATCCTGCTTATAAAAAGATCGTAAGATTGGTAACTTCCAGCTCTACACCGATAGTGACTTCTTCTCATTTGAATTTTGAGACACAGAATAATCATAGTTCTTATCCTAAAGATTTACCGGAAATTAATGTATTCCTTAGTATGCCAGAAAATGTTCAACGTCGTTTAGAGCAAAATTGGTTGTTTACACAGAAGCAATATACGAATAATCGAGCTGAGCATATTCGTTATTTCATTAATCTATGTAAGAAAGAAGGAAGAGGTGAAGCGCATAAACAAACATCTTTAAATGGTATATTTGACGAGCGAATAGCAAGTCAAGTAGAAAAAGAACTTCACATATATTATAATGTCTGACAAAATCTTTATTACAAAAGACTCTGGAGAACTTGTTGAAGCTACTGCTCCAATCATTATTTCGGCCAGTAGGTCAACTGATATTCCAGCCTTTTACGCCAAGTGGTTTTTTAACCGCTTGGCTAAAGGTTATTGTGTCTGGTACAATCCCTTCAATCAAAAACCGATGTATATCTCTTTTAAAAATTGTAAGGTTATTGTTTTTTGGACCAAAAACCCCAAGCCTATACTTCCTTATCTTCATGAATTGGACAAAAGAGGTATTCACTATTATTTTCAGGTGACTCTAAATGATTATATGAAAGAGCGTTTTGAACCGAATGTTCCATCTGTTGACGAAAGAGTTGAAACCTTCAAGGAGTTGTCATCTATTGTTGGAAAAGAGCGAATTATCTGGAGATTTGATCCTTTGATTGTAACAAATGACATTACTCCTCGTGAATTGTTGACTCGTATTTGGCATATAGGAAATAAGCTTAAAGGATATACTGATAAGCTGGTTTTCAGTTTTGTTGATGTTAAAGCCTATCGTAAGGTCCAAATAAATCTTGTAAAGGAGACTAATTCTTTTACAAAGGATAATGTGGAATCAGCTGAAATGAATGAGTCTCAACGAAATGAAGTGGTCGTTGGATTGACAAAACTTCGTGAGGCTTGGAAGAAAGTTGGTTGGAATGTTACTTTAGCTACTTGTGGCGAAGAATCAGAATTAGAATCACATGGTATAGAACATAATCGTTGTATTGATGGCGAATTGATGAAAAGAATTTTTGCAGATGATGAAGAGCTTGTATATTATTTGCATACGTTGAAGTGGCCAGAACGGGATATGTTTGGTGAGTTGCCACCTTTACCTCCAAAGGAAAAGAATGTAAAGGACTCTGGTCAACGCAAGGTTTGTGGGTGTATGGTAAGCAAAGATATTGGTATGTATAATACTTGTCGCCACTTTTGTGTTTATTGCTATGCTAACACTAGCAAAGATTGCGTTCAAAAAAATGCGTCGAAACACAATGACGAGAGTGAAAGCATAATTGAGTAAATTAAATTTCTACCTATAAAATGATAAAGATGTCATATAAATCGTTTTATATGGCATGTCTATATCAATACAATAGATAAACATTAAGTATTCGGTATAGAGCTTATTGATAATATCGTTCGATTGGGGTCAAAATGAAGTGAACCCAATCGAGCGATATTATCAGTTTATGACAGACAGAGATATACCTACTTATATATAGATCAACCATACGGTAGTTGGTTGTTTTCCTTTTCTATTTCCATAGTCGTATCTTTTATATGAAATTGCGGGAGTGGCTAGATACCCCCAATTACAAGGTGATATTTGACTTTTATCTAATGATATATATAGCGTCTTAACATAAATTCTACATATTCCTATCTTTGTGGCTTATTTACTTTAACTTACTCGATTGATTTTATACCTCCTTTTTTCGTCGGTCCATCTGTCTTGATCCGTTTACTGGCATCGCTTTTTTGAAACAAGGATTGGACTTATTCTTGTAGCCTCGATTGATAGGCAAACGTACAGTTCAGCTTCTTGTTCTTCTTTCTCACACAACTACAGCAATGTAGAACTACATCTTCTATCAGTTACATACAGCATCCGGCTTACATCCACGCACAACCACTTTACTATTTTTTCCTCTTCGTATTTTGGCCGAAGTCACATCTTGTTTTTCCTGATGCAAATTTAGAGTACAGCACCACTATAGGTGGCTACGGGCCGATTGGAAATCTTGCACAATAGACTCTTTAGCTGAATCTTCCTTTTTCTTCCTTACCGCCAACCAAGAAAACGAGTATTGCAGCTTATTCTCTTGTTTCACCCTCTCTCTGCACTCTTTGATAGCATCGTAAAAATTAAAATGTTTAACTTCTAAAATACAGAAAGATGAAAAAAGACATCGTAAATCAGTTTAGTGTGAGTGGATTTATCGGCCAGGATGCCACAGTACGCAACTTTGAGAAATCAAGCGTAGCTCGTTTCTCTCTCGCAGTTTCTAAAGATGAGAAAGACAAAGATGGCAAAACTCAGTACACTTCTGCCTTCGTTTCAATCGAGGCTTGGCGCAAGAATGAGAACCTTGCATCATTTGATTTGCTCAAAAAAGGCCAGATGATTACCATAAACGGCTACTTCAAGCCAGAGCAATGGACAGCCGAAGATGGTACACTCAAGAATCGAGTAATTTTTGTTGCAGTGAAATTCTTCGCCACACCAGACAAGGAAGAAACTCCAGAGAAGGGTTAACCACCTTTCTCTTCTCCTAGAAAAGCGGTCTTCGGATCGCTTTTTCTTTGCTCATTGTAGCTATATTCGGTTTTACTCTTATACGTTTTTCTACTCTTATACCATCCTAATTATCATCGTGAAGCAACCATTAGCCATTATTTTAACTGGTCTGGACATTCCAAAGCACCTCTTGTTTTCCTGCTGCAAAGTTTTGTTTGCCACCTGTTCCCACCAATGAACCTTTCACTTTTTTCTTGTTCCTGCGGAGAATAAAGATGAATGAACCCTTGGCTTGTAGGAACTTGGGCGAACACTTTAGAGCAGCGTAAAACGAGGTTTCTTCTATGGAATCTCCATTGTTTAATTTATAATTTTATTGAGATGGCTAACAGATGCATCACCGACCTCTTAATCATAGGGGAAAGAACAAAAGTCGAAATCATGTTCAATGATTTTCAGAAAGTGCTTCAAGCAGACAGGTCTTACGAGACTGACCACACAACGTACAAACCCGATGCTGAATGGCTTGGATATGTGGTATCAGATATGCTTGGGCAAGACAATGAAAAGACTTCTATCCATTGCAGAGGTTCGATAGAATACATGTGCGATGAGATTATGCCTTCAGAAGAAAGTGATGATATGGCACAATTCACTCTGACAACAGACACGGCGTGGAGCGATGCTAGAGAGTTGTTCTATCTTCTTTCTGAAAAATATGATGTAGAGGTCTTTTTCTATGCTGATGAGCCGGGCATGGGTATTCATCAAACCAATGATGCTGATGGACGTTTCTTTCCAACTCGATACGTTCTGGAAGATGAGTCCAGTGACACTAGTTACTGCGATGATTTTGATGAACTTGCAGAAGAAATCAAAGCAATTACAGGAGAGAAACCTAAAACTTTCGAGGAGATTGAAGGTATTATAGAACGCCACGAACTCGATGACAGGTTGTATGGTTATGAGATTGAGGTCGTTTCACTGTGTGATTTCTAACAGCAGGATGCCGAGCAGTCCCAATTACTTCAGGTAGTTGGGATTGTTTGGTTAATGCCGATATATCCTTTGTAAAAACGGATCTACTTCGTAGCTCCAGCACTGTTTTATCAGTTACAGCTAAACTCTTATATTGTGCTGAAACCTTAATGTGTCATCAACAGACTCTACCCATTTATGGAAGACAAGCTTCTAACATGGGCTAAGACAGTTGATTCGACACGGTATGGTAGGAACACATTTGCCTTGTACCAAGCCAAGTAAGTTCCACTTTATTTTTGGTTTTCAGCTAATGCGCTGCGTTTATTCCGTTATAGCCAGCAAAGCTGATCGTATTTTGTCTTACTACTGCGTCCCATCCCTGAGCCAACTACCCATGCTGTTCATCTATAAGCCTTGTTTTGCAAATAAGGCATGTAGTCGAAGGTCCAAACGCAACAAAGCTTTCGTATATACAGACCGAAGCCTAGGGCGATAGCTGCACTGTCGCTCAAGTCTTTTTCTGCTCTGTATGTACTACCGCTCAGTTGCCTGGTGTTTGAACCATCAGCTCGCGTAGATTTACTCAGCCCGCCCTTGTTCTTTATTATAAAACTGAGATACAGCTCAATTTTGATAAGAATAGGGAGATTAGTTATATGAGTGTATCTGCCAGTTCAGCTGTGGAAAGGCATAGAAAAAGCTCTATGGGATTGATAGTCCTATAGAGCTTTGGTTATGTGAATCGTGTTTCTTATTTAATCCTTCTCTTAAATGTATAGACTAGATTACTGGTAAATACTCTGCCGTTGAGAGGATTTGAACCAATCAAAGGAGCAACTGATACCAGTTCCCAACCTTGCTTGCCATAATCGTTGAACAGTTTGTCATGGTTATTGAAGTTGGTTTCTCCTTGCTTGGCATAAGCGTGAGAGTTCCTGATGTAGAGAGACATGTACTCCCATTGCTGGTTAGCAACAAAAATGGTGTCGTTAGTCTTAGCAGGAGTTTCACTCTGTGCATAAGATGATGCTGCACCTAATGTGAGCATGAGCAGTAAAAAATACTTCTTCATATATCTGATATTTGATGATTTATCCTACTATAAAGATACTAAAAAAACACGAGAATAAGGCATGTTTTACCTTCTTTCTATTGTCTAAAACACTGAATAATAGATTAGTACCATAACAACATAATCTATAATGGGAGACTTCAATAGATTTGATTTGGATGGTACCATTATACCTCAAATTGTCTATCGGTAATTGAAAATCATGGGAATTTCTCATTGAAAATCATGGGAATTTTGCTCTAACAATCTGTTTCTACACTCTTCTAATTTTCTGATTTCAAACAGAGCATCTACCTGACAAAGCAGATTTTTCTACAAAGGTATTAAGTGTTTCACCCAAACACCAAATCTTGAAACCAGTGTCTTTGAAAATCTTCCTCTTCTGTCGGCGAGCGTATTTTCATCTCAATATTTGCTTTATTGGTGCCACTCCTTTGTGATGCAGAAAAATCGCCCTTGTCAGGTCAGAATGACTTGAACATAGGGAAAGTAAAACAATTAAAATTAAAGCTTATGCACTCAAAAATTTATCAGATTACAGAGGAGAGAATTGACGAAGACAATTACATTACCGAGCGCACGTTTGATGAAGGACGCAACGATTTCTATGATTATTGTGCCGACATTGATGAAGATGACCGAAACTATGCTATAGAGTCTCTCGCAAAGAATTTATTGCCAACAGGTATGTTTACTATAGTTGAGAAAGATACCCTTATTTACAACGGAGGAGCAGAAGAATGGAAAGATAATTGGGTTAAACTAATCCATCAGAAAGCAAAAGCCATTACGCCTGAGAATATTACAGAATGGATTGGCGAGGCTTATACTTTGGAAAAGGAATTGTTAAATCCGTTGGATATTGGCTCTCGTTTTGTTACCGACACCTTTCCTTCTAACGACGCTCAACAGTCTGGTGATTTTATGAAGATGATTTGTGGTTTAGAGCCAGGAGCAAAACTCTATATTGGTGGTGTGGTTGATTTTCATTGGTAAACACGTCTGACACAAGTAGGTCTCGATTGCGCTAGTAGTCGGGATTTACTTTTCTAAATGGTCTTTGTTTCGATTAAAACTCGCAGGCTATGCCTGCTGCTATATACTTTTTTAAAACTCACAAATTTTTCGGTTGATAGTTGAAGTTGATAAATCAACTATCAACTTCAAGTCGCTACTATTATATCAAATTCCTTATCTGGAATCTACATATCCTTTTATAATCCACACTTATGTGTGACCTGGCGGTAATCCTGTTATAATATACTGATACCATCATCTCATACCAGACAATGCGGATTTTTCTACAAAGGTATTAAGTGGCTTCACCCAAACATCAAATCTTGAAACCAGTGCCTTTGAAAATCTTCCTCTTCTGTCGGCGAGCGTATTTTCATCTCAATATTTGCCTTATTGGTGCCACTCCTTTGTGATGCAGAAAAATCGCCCTTGTCAGGTCAGAAAGACTTGAACATAGGGAAAATAAAATTTTTCAGTTATGGCAAAAGTTGATGAAATCACAAAGAGATTTTGGAACAAGCTCATCGTAGCTTATGTGAAGTACTATCCAAAGCGCATCAAGAACGTAGGTCTTGAGGGTGAGATAGCACGCAGTTTGGTCTATTCTTTCAAGAGTGGTGAGAGCCAAGAAATTGTAGCGCAAGAGACCGCCAAGCGCCTTAAAGAGACTTTTGGTGATAAGGTGGAAGAACTCGTATTTACATGCATTCCGGCATCATCAGCCGAAAAGAACGAGGCACGTTACAAGGCTTTCAGCGAGAGAGTTTGCGAGTTGACGGGAGCAATCAATGCTTATGACCACATCAAGGTCAGCGGAGAAAGATTAGCCGTACACGAGAACCGCAAGGTATCTGAGAAGAAGATAACCAAAGTTCAAATAATTGAGTTTGATGAAGACTTTTTCAAAGGCAAGAACTGCATTTGCTTTGATGATGTACTGACAAGCGGAAAAAGTTGGGCAGCCTTCGGACACAAGTTAGAGGAGTTTGGAGCAAACGTAGTAGCCGGTTTCTTCTTGAGTAAAACAACCTATAAAGTAGCATAAACATGGCAAACGCATTATTAAATCCATCGGTTTCAGTAGCCTTCACGGGACATCGCTTTATCTCATTTGAAAAGCAGACCGAGTTGAGAAAGCAGCTTAGACGCATTATCATTGAGCAATACAAGCAAGGTATGACGAACTTTTTTTGTGGTATGGCTATTGGCTTTGACTTGTTAGCAGCTGAGATTGTTTTATCACTCAAAGAGAGTTGTCCATCTCTGAATTTGGTAGCAGTGATACCTTTTCGCGAGCAAGCTGAGAAGTGGAACTCACAGCACCAAGCAAGGTACAGAGCCGTTCTTGATAAGGCTGACAAAGTATTTGTATTGTCTGAGAACTATTACAATGGTTGTTTGCTTCGGCGAAATGATTTCATGTTGGCGCATGTTTGCCGTCTGATTTCATATTTTGACGGAGAGTCGAAAGGTGGAACTTATTACACGTTTCAGAAAGCTAAGTCTAAGGGATTTCCTATCATCAATTTATATTGATGATGGGATTTCCCATTAAAAATGCCGTCCCTGCTGGTGCAAGGACGGCTACTATTCTTTTATAGCAAACAATCAGGGCGTTGATTGTTTGGTAATTCTCAGTTATAGAAACATTGCTGTTAGTGCTATGGCACTGATCCAAAATAGCAAAGTAAGACAGCATCCACTATTAGAAGATCTTTTGCTTCCACTGGATGCTAGCTTTGCCAAATCAAAAATGGAAAAGGTTGTTCTGCGATAGACTCTGTTATACAAGGCTTTCTTTGGATGAAGAATACCCATGCCTTTTCTACCATAACCTGGTATTATAGCTTTCTTAATTGCTCGATTTACACGTCCAGAAGTCCTGGCACTAAAGCTCTTCTTGAACGAAGGCGTTCTCATTCCAAATTTCATAGTGTTACATTTATAAATTCTTGACTTGATGCAAGTCTTAGAGATACGGCCAATGTTTGGCGTATCAACAAGGTAAGGAACTAAGGGCACTAATCAATCTGAGTGTGGACAGTTACCGAGTCACCTGTTGACTGTGTCCTTCGAACTGACAAGAAAGTCTTGTTGGTTCAGATAGATACATTCAGACTAGCGGTCTCTTCTGTAATCGCTAGATGTGAAAGCACCCCATACACCTTTCAATACATATCTGCCGATAAATACAACCGCACAGACACCTAAAAATGCACTAAAATCATCCATATCATGTCTATTTATAGTTATTATTCCTAGTACAAAGATAGCAAAAAAACGTCAGAAAAACGAATAAATCGCCTGGTATTTGGCTTGTAAAGTGCTCTTTATCAGCTATTCTTCTTGACCGGTACTGGCTTTAGGTTTTCGTTTGCCAAGTGGTCCTTTGAACTTACCTCTATTAAGATTGATACCATACTTGTTAAGCACACGGAAGACTGAACTACGACTTGCGTAGCCACTTTTCTTCCAGATTTCATCTATAGAGATATTCGAGCGGTACATACTGATAATCTGGCGTTCTTGTTCCATCTTCCTTTCCTGTTTGTCTCTGATCGCTTCCTGCTTTGCAAACAATTTAGGGTTAGTCTTCAAAGCTTCTTCATGAGCATACTGCTTGCGCAGTGCCACAACCTCTTCAGGAAGTGAACCAAACATATTTAAGATGTCTTCTGATGAAGTATCAGGGAAGAGTTTGCCCTTGGAATCTATTCTGTCGTGGATAGATATGATTCTTAGCACCTTTATACGACAGAATTCTATAAGGACGGCTAGTTCTCTGGTACCACGAACAGCATTGCTGAATTTGGCGACAATCAGTTCATCACCTCTTTCTGTGCAATCAAGTAGTTCTTTCCATTTGGGACGGGCTTTTTCATCAATCGAACTTTCGACTACAATACGACAGCAGCCGTAATCTTCCATCCACTTTTTGTCTTCATCAAAGTTATCATAGCATTCGGAATTGAATATGTAACCTACTTTTGCCATATCATTGTTCGTTATATTGTTCTAATGTCTGCAAAGGTACTTTATTTCTGCTATTAAAAATCATACTCTGAAAAAGTTTATAATTTTTTAATTCAGCCGAAACTGCTTTATTTTGCTTTTCTTTTTCATTTCATACTCTGATTTAAAGTATGATACTGAATAATCATTAAAGTTTGATTTACAGATACTTTAGAATGAAATATTATGCGTAATTTCGCATCGTTATTTCAAAAATAAAGCTTGAATGAATCTCGATAAAACAAGGTCAAACCAACTCTTAGAAGAAATCTTATCTCAAAAGCATGACAGAAAGCATCTGATACTTTCAATATCATACTTTGGACGAAGATTCAGTGCCGCAACTCTTGCCACAACATTTGCCATACTCGTTGCCACTTGTCTGGTGTCAGCGTGTTCCTCTGGCAAGAAGAAGCATCGTTTTGAATCCAGTTCTGAAGCATTGACAGAGTATCATGCTTTTCTGTCTTCTTTGAAAGGAGAAAAGGAACAGTCTATCGAGAAACTCACTGCTTCCGTGAAGGAGTGGAGGGTTCTTGATGATTCTGTTCTGAACTATGTGAGTCGCGACACCTTGCCTAAAGCTCACTCTTATCCTTTATTGGATTATAAGAAGATTCATGATTCTATCAAAGTGGAATATCTCAGACTCGCTATATCCAAGCCTCGAAATTATAAGGATGTTTTGTTGTTCAAGTCTCTGGTGATTGATTCTTGCATATTTGTCAAGGTGAAGAGAGCGGCAGAACCCGCTCTGCCGTTCTTCTCTTCACTGAACAAGCAATCTCTCTACAAAGGAACAAAACCCAAGATGCTTATGGCATATCGTGAGTTTCTGGAGCGGACAGAGACTGCTGGCATTCACACCAAGTCACAGTTCCTTTCATTTCTTCAGGTTGAAGATGTATTGTTCCGTTCCTTTCTGAGTCAGCTCTATGATATGAATGATGTGTCCGTATCTGCCATTACCCAGAGTACAGAACGAATATGCAAACAAGTGATGCATCGTGCTGGATCTGAAATGATAAGTTCTGAGGATGCAATGATATATATGACCATGCGTTCCAACCGTCGATTGCTCCTCAATGCAGACGTCTGTTCTTCGGACATACGAACAGGGAAAGTCAAGTCAGTGGCACAACAAACTGCCTATTTCTGGATGGTGCTCCAGCCTTATATATCAATAGATGATTTCGGGATGGCTCTCTTGACATCTGAACAGAGAAAGCAGTTTGAGAAACTTGCTTCTGATGCTCCACAGGTAGTCAAAGTCTTGGCTGAGAACCTCGATATGGAGCGTGAGATGACAGACAATCTGCCGAATCTATTTATCAAACTATATATTTCCAAACTGTAACTCAATTCTATATGCTACCAATATTTATGGATAACTTTCTGGCTATTGCGCCATCACAACTTCCTCGTATTATCAACCAGGAATGGATGGAAAAGCCTTTGTTCTACGAGGAATTTACACTCCTGACGTTCAACCTGCCCAAGACATACAGCGTCGATGACATAATGGATATGTTTGATGAGCAGATGCAGATCATACCTCTTTATCACAAGGTATGCTCCAACGCTACATCTTTTGGACACAGTTGTGCAGCTTACAGCAATCCTGATTTTGGTCAGATGTACAAAATCAATGCGGCTACCGACGGAAAAGGATTGGTCAGCAGTGTCACTGTGACTATCTACGAATCTCTTGAAATGATGTACGGTGATGTCAACCAGGATGTAGAACTTAACAGCAAGACTGGCTATTTCAAATACAAGAGAGAGAAAGCCGAGATACTTGCCAATTTCATTTAAGTGAGGTCATGAATGAAGAACTACCTGTATATTCTGATAGCCAATACGATTAACTCAGAATGCAAGTGCTTCCAAGTTCTGAACATCTATCAGCGTCATCTGTCTGCCATAACAGTGTCCGGCAGAATAGAGTCGGCTCCCTGCAGGGCTATGACGCTGAGGATATGCCGAAAGACTCCAGCCTACAAGAAAGGTCTGATGTGGCATATTTCCGAGTTTGAACTTGACAGAGCAGTCACTTCTCTCAAACGGGAGAGGACTGATTTCAGAAGACATTTGAAAGCTGAGTCATTCACCAAAGAGGATGTGGCTGACATAATCAGAGTGGCAACCTATGGTGTGGTTCGTCTGACTTACAAAGAGAATAAGATTAAGAAAACAAAAGCAATTAGATAGCATGATTATTAAAACGTTATTTCTTCTTTTCCCGACATTGCTGTTTCTTGTGCCACTAGTTGGTTACAAGAACAACAGTCGGTTTATGCAGAAGTTCTACCTGAGGATGACCTTCTCTTACCATTGCCGTAAACTGTACACTCTGGTCGTACTGATGTGGCTAATCCTCTTTCATTATGTCTCTCACGAGGCTATGCCCGGTGAGTATGGAATAATGGTATCATCCATCTTGATGCTCGCATTCTTCCGTTTCAAGTGTGCAGACAGAATCCTACATCTGTTACACGATAATCGGAAGTACAGCTATATCCTTGCAGTTTCAACGCTCGTCACCATGTTCATACCGCATCTGTACACTCTGGCTGCTACAACAGGCACGGTGTTACTGGCTGCTGTGTTCTATCCATCCTCTGAAATTCTGCGTATGGCGCAAATGGTAAGTGATGGCTTGCGTCTATCGAAGAATACGGACATTGTGGTTGAGTACTACTATTGATTCTTTCTTTTTCAATGCCCACGTTCAACTGGCATTTCCATACGATGAAATCTTGTAGAAGTCTCTTCAAGAATTAACATCAAAAGAAAAAAGAAAATGAGAAATCTTCCAGTCGAAATGACTGAAATCCGTTCCTGCATGAAGCTCTTCGACTTCCTTCAGGAGCGACATGGCGAACGGTACACCAAGTTCGAGGCATACTGCTTTCTTCTGAACAAAGCGTGTGTACAATATATCCCAGAGAGTTTTCCCAAAGAAGGAAGACCCAGTCTGGCAGAATACCAGTTTATCACTACTAAAACCGAGTTGTCGGAAGTATGGCATTGGCACAGGGCTACTGTCCGTTCCTTTCTGGACAAGCTAGTTGAATGTGGCCAGCTTATCCGTGAGGATCACTCCAAGAGTATCTTCTGTACGATGACTGCGCTGAGTTCTCCAGAGTCAACGCATGATTTACAGATGCAGCTCTTCGACAATATGGCTTCGTACACAGTGTCCGCTTGGGCTAGTGGCAATGCAGACACACCTCAGACAGCCAAGGTATGTGAACAAATCATCATATCCAGCATGAACCTCAGTGTGCAGGTTATGCCAGATGAATTTTACCGCACCCGTATTGGTTTGGTCAGGGAAATGTCCATTCGAATCATCGCTCAGGTGCTGGCCTCTTTTTTTCATTGGAATGAAGAAACCAAGTCGATACAGCGAATCAAGGAACTCATGGTGGAGTTGCTCATTGGACACCTATCAAGCAAATGGGATGTGATGCTCACTCTGGTCAAAGACCTTCCAGCCTTAGCTTCGGGTAAACTATCTGAGCCTTCCTTTATTGATACGGAACAGGCATCCGAACTCTTGCAGAAAATCTGCGATGAATATAGTCTGCTTTGCGGTAAACCTGCAACAGCTTCTGATACCAAGGAGTCTTCTGTTTCATCATCAGGCTCCAGGAAATAAGCACTGCGTGATTATCTCAGCTTATACAGCCAAGTGGTCAGTCTCATCATAAGGACTTCGTCTCAGGCCTTCTTTATAGGCTTCGTCAGACTTGTATTTTAGCGCATCGGGCTTGCCCGAGTGTCCACAAGTTTAGGGAGTGGGTAACCTATTACCCCAAATCCTGAAAGTCTTTGGGTGAGTGTCCACATAAACAGCAAGCTGGGACACGTTTTTCGGTAACAAATAAAGGAAAAATTATATGGCAAAGATAGCTAAACAGGTTGTGAACTTTAGGGTAAGAAAAGGGTTCACAGCGGCACAGAGCAGAGAGCATCAGCGTAACTGGAGTGAGAAAGGTTGGGCGTGCGCTCTGGCTCACGGAAACTATGACCGTAGTCGTGAGCGTCTGAACTTCGAGATAACGAAAGGTGGGAAAATCCAGCCTGTCGATAAGTCAAAGTCCATTCCTAAGATTATGGCTATGTCTCTGGCGGCTCGTGGCATCGAGGATCCGAATGCTGGTCGTGAAGAACCGAAGTACAGGACAGTCGTTGACTTTGTGCTAAGTGGTTCGCCCGGACGTATGCGTGAGATGGCTTTCGGTAATCAGGAAGTCGTATTCAAAGGTGGTGACAATTCAGAGAACTGCTCACTTCGCCGAATGCCTGAAATAGAGCATTGGGCAAGAGATATGTACAGTTTCGTGAGTGACAAATATGGTGAGGAAAACATCATTGGTTTCTATGTACATCTGGACGAATCTACACCTCATATCCATTGTACAATCCTGCCAATCCTAAACGGCAGGTTTGCTTTCAAGAAGATGTTTGCCGGCAAAGACAAATATGAGTTCAAGGAGAAATCCAGAGCTCTCCATGATGAATTTGCAAAGGTGAACGAACCTTGGGGTCTGGCACGAGGAACAGATATTTCGCTTACAGGTGCCCACGACAGACCGACCGAAGAGTACCGTCGTCATCTGGACGAACTATGTGCTACTAAGGAGGAGGAATTGTCGAATCTCGGTAAGGCTCTTTCGAGTATCAAAGTGGAAATTGCTGTGGCAGAAAGAAGAATCAAAGGTCTTTCTACAATGGTCAGCAACTTGGAGAAAGAAAGGAGTGAAAGAATACAAGAGATTACTTTACTCAAAGAGCAGATTGCCAGTCAACAGGGAGATAGTACCCTACTCAATGCCACACTTTCAAGGCTCCAGAAAGAGTTGGCAGAGGTCAACGATAAACTGGCAGACAAGCAATCGAAGCTCGATGTAGCTGACCGCAAGTTGGAGGACTTGAAAATGGACATGGATTATGTCGAAGATCGTACAAACGAACTTAAACAGAATGCCATTCAGTACTCCCGACAGGCTCAGTCTGGTGTGGGCAGTTTTATTAAGGAAGCGATGCTTGAGAATGTGGTCACTGACTATCATTCACAGACTGCGGCAATGTCCACTGAAGAACGCTCCGTCTTTGATGGCTCGATGTTGGAATCCATTGCCGAGAACGGCTCACAGATTCTTCATTGTGCCACTCTGCTGTTCCTTGGTTATATAGACCAGGCAACCACTTTCGCCGAAGGTCATGGTGGTGGCGGTGGTGGCAGTGATGTCGCATGGGGACGTGACGATGACGAGGATAACCGACAATGGGCAAGACGATGTCTGGCTATGGCTAACAAGATGATGAAACCATCAGGTAGCCGAGGACGAAAACGCTAGTCGAGTGTCCAAATGTGATTTTCATCAGTCAGGTTAGTTTCTCGTGCAGAAATACTAAAAAACATTGTTTGCCGCATTGAGTTCTGGTGGCAGATGAAGTGGCTAATGCTTTTTCTCCATTCTCAAATCTGACATGGGAAACGCTCTGGCTAAGTAGAAATGAAGTAAATAATAAAAGCAATATGATTAAGAAAACATTTATAATAGCAGCACTTGGTCTGTCCGTACAGTTACAGGCCAGTGCCAGTGAGGTGTCTGTGGACACACTCACGAAAACAGGTACGCAGATTGAATCTGAAATGTTACGGACAATAGAACCTACTTATCTCAAAGAGGTGTCCGTACCTTCTGCCTGGTCTTCCAACTGGTTTGTTGGTGTTTCAGGTGGAGCTTCAGCATTCTTGGGGAAGCCTCTTGGCTGTGAAGACATCTTTGGAAGAACGATGCCTTCGCTCACTGTTTCCCTTGGAAAATGGTTCACACCAGAAGTCGGAGGACGAATTTCTTATCAGGGATTCAAGTTCAAAGACTACAATATCGAGAAGCATGGTTACAGTTATGTACATGCCGATTTTCTCTGGAATGTGGCCAGTGTGTTCAGTAAGTCGTCTGACCTTCGGAAGTGGAATGTTATTCCTTTCGCTGGTGCAGGTATCGTTCATCATGAGGACAATGGCAATACGCCATTCGCACTATCTTATGGTATAATCGGTCAATATCGGTTGTCCCGAAGAGCCTTGGTTTCAATGGAACTGGGGAATATGACGACCTTTCAGACCTTTGACGGAGTGGGTAAAACAAATCGTTTCGGTGATAATATGCTGACTCTCTCAGCCGGAATAACCTATCATATCGGACGGGTTGGATATAATCGGGTTGTGGACGCTTCACCGTACATGACTAAGAACAAGTGGTTGATGGATTATGTCAATCAGATGATAGAAAAGAATCGTCAGCTCAACCGTATTCATGAGAAAGATGCCATAGCAATAGCCGAACTGCGAAAGATTCTGGAGATTGAGGGATTGATGGATCTCTATAGAGACCAACTGGCATCCCTTGATGATGGTGAGACTGTCAAAGGTTATCCGAAAAACGATTATTCAGGGCTTAATTCCCTTCGTGCCAGACTTGCACACAAGGATTGGGACGGACAAGGAAAGCTGAAAGAAAGACCATCGAAACGCTCTCTATCTTATCAGGTGAGTCTGACGGATTCACTCTCTTCAAACTCTTATATATCCGAACTTCTCGGTGGCAAGGTTTGTATCGGTGCGCCAGTACATTTCTATTTCAAGCTAGGTACGTCTGAGCTTACCAATGCGGCACAGATGACCAATCTCGACGAACTTTCCCGTGTGGCGAAAAAGTATGGTTTGAAAGTTTCTGTTATAGGTTCTGCCGATAGTGCTACTGGCACAACCGGCATCAACAACTCGCTTTCTGCGGCACGAGCTGAATATATTTTAGGCCAGCTGAAGAAGCGTGGTGTGGACAGTTCTATCATCAGAACAAGCAGTAAGGGTGGCATAGACAAGTATAAGCCTATCCCTGCAAACAGACAGGTTGCTGTCTGTCTTTACTTGTAGTTTAGTCTTTAATCATAAATATGTGAGGAGGACTTGCTCGTGATGAGTAGGTTCTCTTTTTTAGTTAGCATTCCGATGCCAATCTCTTTTGGGCGTTGACATTTACTATGCAAAGTTAGCTCGCCGTCACATCTGCCAAGTACCGACGGAGTCTATTTTGAATCTCTTTCATTGGCAGCCTTCCACAAATCACAGATTTGGGTTTTCCACTGGAAGAGGTTCAAAATTACTTGTCTGCTTGTTCTCTGGCTTCACACTTGGTCTGCAAGTAAAAATCAAATCCCGACAGAGAAGTCAAAAAGGCTTCAAAATTAGGGAAATAAATAATTTTCAAATCAACGATTATGGATATGAACCACATGAGTGACAAAGACCTTGAGTTTGCTAAGACATTCTCTTGTTTCGTGAATGGCGCAATGTTTTCTGCCAGAAAGACCGGTGCTGAACTAGCTAACGACCACCGTTATCTGGTCAATGAGAAGTTCAAAGTGATGATGGGCTTCATGGAGCAACTGGCTAAGGATTACAAGAACGGGCATTATGACCCACGCGATGAGTGGGCCTGCAAGTTGGCTTCTACAGCGATAGACAGCTTGGTTGAGAATGAGTTGTATTTCGTTTCACAAGATTAAAACCATAGCATCATGAGCAGATTGATGACAGATGAGCTAGCGGAAGCTCTTAAACAATATCCGCTTTACAGTCAAGATAACAGAGGTAAAGATGCTATCTGTACTGCCGTTTTTTACATTGGACGCATACGCTGGTATGTTCTAGAAGGACAGCCAGAAGGTGATGATTTCAGCCTGTTTACCATCGTTGTTGGCATGGACTATACTGAGTATGGCTATGCTTCTATCAAAGAGATGGAGAGCATCGAGGTGAAAACAGGAATGCCTGAGCTTCCAAAGGTGAAGATTATGCAGGACACTGATTTCAAGCCTTGTCAGTTGGATGATATTCCTGATAATGAGTTGCAGGAATTCTTGACTCAGATGGATGCTGTTGATTGATATTGTAAGAGGGCTAAAATGGTCCTCTTTTTCTGTTCTTTAGCATAAAAAATGAAATATGCAAGTTCTTTTAAAGGAAAAATGAAAATAGCGGAGGTTTTTTTCTTTGATTCGGCTTATTTTCATTATCTTTGCGTTAAATTCAATCTGTTCTTATTATAAATTTAACTAGTTTATGACTGATATTAATAGACTAAAGATTGTTCTCTTCGAGAGAAAAAAAACCAGTAAGTGGCTAGCAGATGCCTTAAAGAAGGATCCTGCTACTGTTTCGAAGTGGTGTACAAATGCATCACAACCTTCTATTAGTACGTTTATTGAAATAGCGAAACTATTAGATGTAGAGTTAACAGAACTATTTTCAGAGTCAGTTCTTAATATAAAGCAGCAAAATAAATTTAATTGATTAATAACATGGCACTAAGCACTGAATACATAATAACCCTTCAGCAACTAGACGGTATTGGTAATAAAACTATTCTAAAAATTGCCAATCAAGCAATAGGTGATATTACTTCACTTATTCAGCTTTGCGAGTTTTGGAAGACTTTAAAAGGGAAAAAAATTGAGTCTATATCTGACGACGATTTAGAACAAGCTAACAGAGTTGCTCATAGAATAATGGAAAGGGCTGAACAGGAGGGTGTAGGAATTATTTCTTACTATGACAAAATCTATCCAGAAATGCTACGTCAATGTACTGACGAGACAGGCAAACTGGATCCACCTATTCTACTTTACTATAGAGGAGATATAAATATTATCAATAAGCCTAGTATTGCGGTTATTGGATCCATTCTTTCTTCTTTTTATTAATTATGGTCCACAACCAAATGGTTACTATTTTTTTTTAAAAAACATAATAAAACTCTTTTAAATTCTTATTAATTCTAAAGTCCAAAGAATAATATTCTTATCCTTTGGACTTTTTATTAAAAAACGCCTTCAGCCTTAAATTTCAAAAGAAATGGCTATAAAAAATAAGACTAAAAACTATAGTATTAAGAATCTCACCGACCCCTCAACTACTCATAAACTACAAAAAAAATCTTTATTCCGTCAAATACTATAACAAAATCTACTTATTACTATTTAAAAGCGTATTTCTATTTATTTTAATATTCTTATCATGCTTTAAGCCACTACCATCGCACAAGATGCTTTTTTTAGAATTCAAATTGTTTTTATGATTATTAGCTCGCACACAAGTTTTTTTTTCATAATTATCACAAATCTTATTATTATTGACATCTTTAAAACAACCTCTTTTAGTAACTGCCGTTTTAGTAATATTAGCATTATTTTTAGCACTCTGTCCATTAATTCCACCGCCTAATAGAGCAAATAAAACAAAACATAAAATTGATATTTTCTTCATAATAACATTATTATATTAAAAGTCATCTAGACAAGACACATTCCTTTTCCTTTAAAGCTTTTAAAAGCAGAAGTGAAGGATGACATGGTTTCCTGCTCTTTCCATCAACAAATGCAAGAGTTGTTTCTCCTTTATTTATCAATTCATTTTTCTGATTATAGATACAATAAGCAAATTTCATCAACGGGCCCTTTATTTCTTGCAAATTAGTCTCTATTCTAAGCAAATCATCATATATTGCCGGCTTAAGAAACTTAAAGTTCATTCCAACTACGGGCAACATAAGACCCGAATCTTCAATCGTCTTATATGATATTCCAAGATCTCTTAAAAGCTCCCAGCGAGCTTTTTCACAATATCGGGCGTAATTTGAATGATGTACATACCCCATTTTATCAGTATCAGCATATAATACCCTTATTTCACATTGATGACTAATCATAAGAAGTTACTATTTAACAGGAACAATTTGAATTACACTCTCTGCTAACTTATCAAAAATTAAATTGAGGTCTTCATTCTTCAGATTTGAATAGTTTTCACCTTGTTCTGCAGCTTCACCCACTTCTTTTATTAGTGGAACCTGAGCCAATAAAGGCGTGCCTAATTCATTAGACAGATTCTTTCCCCCATCTTTTCCAAATACATAATACTTTTCATCAAGGTGCTGTTGCGGAGTAAACCACGACATATTTTCAACAACTCCTACCAGCGGTACTTCTATACTTGAATTGATAAACATCTCAGCTCCTTTTCGAGCATCATTTATAGATATTTCCTGAGGCGTCGTTACTATAATTGCACCGTTTATATTTAATTTTTGAACTGTTGTAATTTGAATATCACCTGTCCCCGGAGGAAAATCGATAATCATATAATCAATATCACCCCAATGCGTATCAGTAAATAATTGAGTAATGGCATTTGAGACCATCGGACCACGCCAGATTATTGATTTGTCTTTATCAACAAAAAAGCCTATAGAATTTATTTTTACTCCATATTTTTCTATTGGTTCCATTTTGTTCTTGTCATGATCAGACATACAAGGTCTTTCATTCTCTATATTAAACATCTTAGGAATAGAAGGACCATAAATATCAGCATCAACCAACGCGGTTCTAAAACCTTTTTGTGCAAGAGTTATAGCTAAATTAGCCGAAATGGTAGACTTACCAACTCCTCCCTTGCCTGAAGCAACTATAATAATATTCTTGACCCCTGTCATAGGGATTTTTTCAACAACTTGTTTCATTCTATTTATCTTAAAAAACTCTAATTCAATTAATCGCTTCTACCGGACACACAGTTACACATATCCGACATTTCTTGCAATTATCTTCATCTATAAATGCCACATTATCAATGATGCTTATAGCACCAGTGGGACAAATATCCTCACAACTACCACAATTCATGCATAATTCCGGATTAACCTTTGGATAAGCTTTTTCACCCTTTAGGTTATTTTCTTTTTTTTGATCTACTTTTCCAGACATTTCTAAAACTATTTTTCTAATCAAATGGCTATTACACTTTGGACACAATAACGAATTACAAGGAACACCATGTTCGTGTTCTACTATATACCCACACGAAGAACAGACACAAACATCGTCTGCATTTTTATTGCCGCCCCTACGAAAAGGACCACCAAAATGATTCTTCCTTCCAGTCATATTTCCTTTTTATTGTTTTACAAATACACTACCCCTTAACAATCCGATAATAAACATCATGAATTAAACGTGATATCTCACTATCCTGATTATATTCAATAATTGTTTTACCAACAACCATAGCATCTACAATCTGATTATCGAAAGGTAAATGAGCGACAACTGGAATATTACGTTCTTCACACCATACATCAATTTGCTTACTCACCACTTTATTCAAATCGTATTTATTTACAATTACAAATAATTCTAGAGAAAACTTACAAGCAACATCCACAGCACGTTGCATATCCTTGAAACCTGAAATCGTTGGTTCTGTTACAATAACTACCCGGTCGACTCCTGTTATAGTAGAAATAACAGGGCAACCAATTCCCGGAGGGCCATCCAATATTACAGTTTCATATCCATAATCTTCAGCATATTTTTTAGCTTTATCCCGTAATAAATTTACTAATTTCCCAGAATTATCTTCTCCCGGAGCTAAACGTCCATAGACCATATCTCCATAACGAAAAGTTCCGGCATACAAACGACTCTTATCAGCAGGTATCATTTTTATTGCCTGAACCGGACATATACGTGAACACAAATAACATCCGTCACAACTAGTTTCTGAAATCTGCACCTTTCCATCAATAGAAACAATAGCATCAAAACGACAAATATCTACACATAAGCCACAATTAGTACATTTTTCATAATTGATTACAGCATGATGACCTGATACAAAAACTTGCTCTTCTTTACACGAGGGAGAAAATAATAAGTAAAGATTAGAGGCGTCAACATCACAATCAACAGCCACTGCAGACTGTGCTACTGAAATAAAAGCAGAGCTTATACTTGACTTGCCAGTTCCTCCTTTGCCACTAATTACTGCTATTTCCATACCTCACTATTCTATTGACTATATTTTCAAACATAACTTGCAATGAAGGTATTTCTTTTACTGCTATCTTCCCCTCAGAATACCGCATGGCTATCTCTTTATCAAAAGGAATCTCACCCAACAATGGGATTAATTCATCTTCTAAATATTGATAAACTTCTCTATTTCCGATTCCAGCCCGATTAACAATAACACCCATCTCTTTATTCATAGTCTTCAGCGTTTCAACTGCCTGCTTCAAATCACTTAAACCAAAAGGAGTAGGCTCTGTTACAAGAATCACATAATCAGCACATGAAGCTGTTTGAATAAAAGGACAAGCAGTACCCGGAGGTGAATCTAAAATTACATAATTAATATCTTGCTGAAGAGACGATTTTATAGCTGTCTTTATAGCTGATTTAATTACCGGAACCGCAGAAGAAACCCCTGGAGTCATTTTCGCTTCAAACATACACAATCCATCCTCATCAGTCCTATACGATGTAACTTTTCCTATAAACTTATAAGAATCTCTTATAGCTGAATGAGTACAAGCAACAGAGCAAGCAGCACATCCATGGCATAAATCATCCAGCAACTGAATCTTATTCATAGCCGGCAAGAAGAAGATTGCATTATAGCTACAGTATTCAAAACACTTTCCACACATAACACATCTCGAACGATCAAGTACAGGTCTGTATTCTGAAATCACTTCTTCTTTTATCTTTTTAACCGAAAAGAAAATAAAAGAGTTTGGAGCTTCAGCGTCACAATCAACCAAACTTGAGAGAAATCCCATTTTACGGAACGAGTAAAACAGGTTTGTTGAAAAGAATGTTTTACCTGTTCCGCCTTTGCCACTAGCTACAACTATGTTCATGATGGTCATCGTGATTACAAGTATTGGCTCCAGTAATTAAGCCTCCATTAATAAATTCAAGGACCAATTCTTTAGGCTCTTTTCTTTCAGCACCTACATACAAATCAATATTTTCTTTGCGGAAAAGCACTTTCGCTTTCTCACCCATTCCTCCTGCAATAACAATTGAAACACCTTTTCCAGCAACCCATGCAGGATAAAGTCCAGGCTGATGTTCAGGAGGAGTTATCATCTCTTCTTTGACAATTTCATTATTAACCAAATCAGCTACATAAAAATATTCACAATGCCCAAAATGAGCACACAACATTCCATCCTCTATAGGAATCGCAATTTTTTTATTCATTTAAATATATTTTAATCAATTATTTTTTATTACTTCTTAATCGTTTTTTATCACCTTCTCCACCCCCAGTCTGTCTTCGTTTTCCTTCACCTCGACCAAGCTTTTGCAAAAGTTCTTCTTTTGAGAGTTCTACACAATTACCTAATTTCCGCCCTGAGCGAGAACCTTTCCCTTCAGGACCTGTTCCATCCATACGTGGCATAGTTTTAATAATTTTATTGATTTAGTAACTTAATAATATTTTCAATTGTTATATCGGGTTCTTTAAGAACTATCATTTGAATCTTCAAATCAACCAATAATGATTTAATTTTAAAACCGAATTCTCCTGATACAATTTTATTAACCGGAATAGATGCAACAAGTTGAACCGATGCGGGTCCAGCTCCTTCTTCTGCTTCTTTATTAGGATTAGGGATAAATTCTACATCTTTTGTTTCCGTATCATAAATTGCAAAAAACGAACAACGACCAAAACGTTTATCCAGATTACTTTTTAAAGTATTTCCAGAACTTGTAATTGCTACTTTCATATCACATTTCTAAACTAAGAATTTAAAACTCATTTTAACTGGCATCTACGTCCTCTTTTACGTTTATTTGAGCAGTGTCCTCTTCCACAACCGCCGTAATCAAAATTAAAAGAATCAGTCTTTTTATCTTCAGAAGTTTTTTCATAATTATAGATATCTCTACTTCCACATAGAGGACATTTTTCTATTATTTCTTCATCTGATGGATTATTAAAAATACTTTTACATAAATCACAAGTATACCATTCACTATCAAAGCTAACTTTGCCTCCTTCAATAATTATATTCCGTCCTTCTACAAATGCTTGTGCAATTTTTTCTCTGGCTGACATATAAATTCTAGTTAGAGTAGGTCGAGATACATTCATAAAAGATGAAGCTTCTGCCTGAGTATATTTTTCATAATCACAAAGACGTAATGTTTCATATTCTTCATATAATAAAAATAAAGAATCTCTTTTCTTAGCTGTCTGACCCATGCCATACGGCCTGAAACCTGAGACAACAGGTTGGGTTGCGATCTTTCTTATAATTTTAGGTCTTCCTGACATTGTTATTATTATTTAGATGCAAATATAATGAACATTTGTTCATTATTAAAATATTTAATGTTTATTTTTCATAAAATGAACCATTCTTTTAAAGAATGGTTTTTATTGTTATATCCTTTCACGCACTTTTATATCAGTCTTTCATATCAAGAAAAGCAACAATTGTATTATTGCCTTTCACCTTTTCACCCTTTTCTATTGCTATACTAGTACCCAATGGCAAAAACAGATCAACTCTTGATCCAAATTTAATAAATCCTAAATCCTCTCCTTGCACAGTCTCTTTACCTATATTAGCATAACAAACAATCCTTCGTGCTATTATACCAGCAATCTGTTTAACCAAAACAGATTGCCCTTCTGGTGTTTCAATTACTGTAGAGTGATGCTCATTAAATTCTGAAGCTTTAGGATAATATGCAATAAAATACCGACCAGGATGATACTTACTATATTTAATAACCCCACTTATAGGATAACGATTAACATGAACATTAAGCATTGACATAAAAAAGGATAGCAACGATGACTATCCTTTTTTATTTTATCTACCTCTTCGGAAATGATGTTCCTCCTCTGCATCTTCTTGGTTGTCCTGTTGCTTACCAGACTCGTAGTCTTCCAATTCTCGGAAGCCACCTCGCATGAAGCTGTAGGCTGAGTCTCGGTCATGAGGCATTTCACGGGAAGTGAAGACCTCTTTCTGAGTGTCAGGGTCGTACAGGTGCATGAAGAACTTATCAAGAGTTTCACCTTTGGTAGCATCGGCTGGCTGTCGAGATACCAGATAGTAGCTTGACCCTTGTACGTCTGAGTTATCAAGCTTCAGACATTGCTTACCTTGATAGTTCTCAAAGCCATCCATTCTAAACCCGTTGTCACGTCGAGCAGCCCAATAGACATCTGTCATGAAGTTGTCTAATGCATCTCTGTTTTCATTGGGGTCAGGTTTGCCTTGGGCTTGTGGTTCTGCAAGCTCCGCTACATAATAATCAGGTTTGGTTTCAATCTCAGCCTGATAAACAAGCATTTCGGTCAGTTTTTCATTCACACCTTCGAGATTACTGTCTAAGCTAAAATCGTGATCATAGGGAAAGGAGTGCATCACATTGAGACCTGTATTGGTTACAGCGCCTACATCGAGAGTGTCCTTTTCCTGGTTGTACTGGATATGAAGCACATTACCATTAGGCATTTCAATGACCGGCATTCGGTCACGAGTCATCTTCTCAAATTCATCAGCCACCATGTTGCAGGCTACAGCCTTGACATCTGCGGATGTATCACTGTCTATTCCATAACGAGTGATATTATCCTTAACTTCCTGTTCAGACACCTTTCTCAGAATGTTATAGGTGCCACCTACAGTTCCATTATAGACAACAGCATAGTTCTCATCTTCGGCTGCAATGGTATCACCTCGATGCAGTTTTGGAGATTTTTGAGTGAAATCAAGATTGATAGCATCACCATTATCATAGTTTCTAGCCTCCTGAAGCATCTGTTCTGTAGTAAGTTTGTCAAACGGTTTTGTATCACTGGGTAACTGCAAGTATTGAACGCTTGCGTAATAGACCGGCTCCTTAGCAGGAGTAACAGCATTTTTGTTACTTTCATCCTGTTGCTCATTCTTTTGCTGTGCCAATTCCTCGGCAATAGCATCGAGTTTGAGTGTCAGAATAGACGATGCCTTCTTCACATCGACCAAAGTTGTTTTGATAAAGTCTGGTGATTCCTTCAAGCTATCAAGCCATGATTTAAGATAAGCAGCGCTATCTTCCTTGACGTGTTTTACAAGTCCATAGCGTTGTGCAACCAAGGCACTACCAAGTTCGGCAACCAACTCTTCACGAGCATATTCAGCACTTCCAAAACCACCTGGGTTATTAAGCCTATTTAATTGATTTTCAGAACCTGTGGCGTGAATGCACTCATGAAAAGCAGTGCCTGCAAATGATTCTGCATCAACAAACTGCGACTTCTCAGGCAAAGTTATCTCATTTTTGGATATGCTATAGAAAGCATTATCTTGATGTACCAGTTTGATAGGACAAATCCAACTCTGGTCCTTAATCATCTTGTCCAATGGCTCGAAAGAGTTTTCCTCGCCACGGAGTTCGGGTCTGGTGAGCTGATTTTGCTCCTCTAGCTTGGCATATAGTTCTGGACGAGCCTCCTGCAAATTAGTTTGCGAAACATTAAACACATTATATACATTAAGTTTGGGATAGACATTCACATTCTTCTTCTCTTCATCAGAAAGAAGCTTGTAGTCATCATACTTAATCTTTTTCTTGGTGTCTTTTTCTATGCAGGTAAAGGTCGTGATGAAAACTGGAAATGAACGTTCTCCCTTATTCACACCAACATGAGGCAGCTCCTCACCATTCTTATCTGTGACTGGTGAGCGCTTACCTTCCTTATCCTTGTTGAAATTCAAGCCGACAACACGGTCAAAAGTACACCAAACAGGTAGTTTATAGCCTTTCTTTTCTGCCTGAAAGGTCAACATCAGGGCATTCATACCATTGTATTCTCTGCCCGAAAGATTCTTTGGCCATTTCAGACTTCCTTCAGTGAACCATGGTTTTTTCCAGTCACCTTGCAGAGTATTGATCTTTTCAATCATCATCTCTGCGAAACGGTCAAGTGCCTTATCCTCAGCACTTGGACCATCTGCATTAAAGTTCTTCTTATAGTAAGCCATAGTTAAAAGGGTGTTTCTTCGTTAGCTGGTTGATAGGGTTTCTTATCCCATTTAGTCACACTTGCCAGACGGCAACCGATGTTGAGCTTGTCGTTGTAAACAGACAAATCCAGTTCACCGGTGGCTTCAATAGGAGTCTTTGGAGAGAGGAAGTCCTCACGGGCATCTGAGAATCGAATGAAGCGAACCCATGTGTATTCAAAACCATCAGATACTTTCTCGGCACTATAGGCTGAGAATGCCAGATAAGGCTTATCCTTCTTGTCACGCTTCATATCAATGTTCTTGCCCGGTGAGCCACGGAAAGTCATTTCGCCCTCGATACTATCCTTGGTATCTACAGGGAAAAAGTCAACAGCCGTTTCTGAGAGGTCAAGATAAAGAGCTTCACCACGTTTCTTAAACGTGAGAACACCTTCCACCTGAATACGCGAACCAACCTTGTATTTGGCTGCTTCACCTGCATCACCGCTGTCCTTAATCACATTGACGTTTACTGTCTTGTTGATACCATTCTTGGGTGAAAAAACTACATCCAATCCGTAAGTCATGAATGGCTTACCATCTCTGTTTGCACGTACTACCGCAGTTCTGCTGACAGTACCGCATACCTTTACATTACACTTAATCATACAAATTACTTTTTTAAAAATTATACTCAACCATCTGACCAGGACGTAAGTAATTTAATGAATGTCGGTTATGCTTTTATTCGTCAACCCTGATTGCTTTATGAAGTTCCCAAATCATGAATGCCAGGACTACCACATTGAAAACTCCGTAGATAGCAGCAGCAAATACTCCAAAGAGCGCATAAATGATTGCCATGACACAAGCGAACATGCTCATGCCGGCAATGATTATCCAAATCCTATTTAATTTATCTTTTGTCATAGAGCTATCTTTGAATGTTCTGTTGCTGGTTCTCCTGTCTGGAAACAGCCTCGTTATAGTTCTGTGAAGCCTGTTGTGATAGGATGATAGTATTCACAAGTCCTGTCACACGTATTTTCTTGGCTTCATCAGAAAGTTCAGAGTTGCTTAATACGGCAGAAAGACGACTGAGTTCAGCCGAGGTAAGTTCCCTTGAAACTTTGGTTGTACCATTGTCTGCTGAAAGTGTTGCCTTACCATTTTCACCAATGGTGAGTGTACATTCCTTCATGGCCGGTAACAAAGACTTCAAATCCACCTGACGGTTGCTGACGGACTGAGAAATATCATTCTTCTTCTCTTCGTCAGACTTGTTGTCAATCTGCACTGCAAGTGCCAGCAAACTCATATACATGGAAGCCATCATTCCCATGATTGGGTCTCCTGTGGACATTCCGACACTACTGTCTTCGGATGAAAGTAGTTTTTTCATCCAGTCATCAGGAGACTGGTTCGTGTCTATGCCCTGAGTATTGCTATCCTTATATTTGGCAAGCAAATCATTACCATTGTGAAGAGCCTGGAGCTGAATATTGCCTTTTTGGGCTATCTCTGCAAGATAAGCGGCAGGATCTACGTCTCTGCTCTTGCCGTCAGCGGAGATATTCTTGACTCCAAAATGAAGATGTTCGCCAGTAGTTCGGGTACCTGTATTGCCTGAAACGCCTAGTTTCTGACCAGCTTTGACTTCATCACCACTTTTAACGGCAATGCTGTCAAGGTGCATATAGACGACCTGAACCTTGCTTTTATCTTCACGTTCATATTCAACAGTGACAGACTTGCCACCTGTAGAACCTGCATTCTGATTGACAGCCACGACCTTTCCACGGTCTTCGGTTGCCAGTACATCATCATGCTTGGCTCTGATGTCAATGCCTTTGTGCATCTGCTGTTTGTCACTATGCAGCGGATCCTGACGCATACCAAAAGGAGAGGTGATAAAGAGGAACTCTTCTCTTTTCACTGGGAATGAATAGTTACCACTCATCGTCAGGGATGATTGGGTAGTATTCTTTTCCGTCCCTTTTTCGGCCACCGTTTCAACAGACTTTGAAGGTTCTGTGGTTTGACGCTCGTTTTGAGCTGTACCAAAGGATTTACCTTGTGACTTCATCTCAGCCATAACCTGTTTGTCGTACTTGTCAAGACCATTTGCCTCAATGATTCTTTGAAGGCTTGCTGCATAGCCACCTCCAGTAGCATAGCCAGCACGCTCTATACCTTTCGTCCATCCTTTATAGTCGTCGGGGGCTAGTTTGAAACAGTTCTTGTAACGGGAACTATTCTTCAGTACCTGCGAATGATGTTCATACGAATCTCCCACAGTGGCATAGCTACAGAACTTCTCATTAGGCTTATCATCATTGTAGAGTCCATATTTGCCACCATTTCTGAGCCAGGACTGTGAAGCCTTTATTCCAAAATGGTTATTCTCGTTAAGCGCCAACTGGCTTTTGCCGTTACTGCTTTCCAAAATACCTTGAGCCAAGGTAATAGATGCAGGTATTCCATACCTTTTCATCTGCTCCATTGACTCAGCGGCATACTTTTCTGCGTATTCTTGATTTTTACTCATAAAGCTGATTTACTATCGTCGGATTCCGTTACTACGCACTTCATCTTCCTGTTCTACGTTTGGTTTCTCTGCCTTTTCTTCCTGCCTTGGGTCACGAAGCTCATCACAGATGGCAACTCGGAAATTGTTTCTGATAAGTTTAGGGAGATAACCATCTAATTGGAACTCAGGGAAAGAGACCATATCAAAAGACTGCTTGCCTGTTGTCTGAACGGTTTTGGCATCCAATCCTAGGACTTTAGCGGCATTCTTTGCATCATCCTTGTATGCTTCATACTGGTTGGCAACGTGGAAGAGCAACAGAGCTTCTGGATGTTTCAGTTTCAGTTCTGCCCATCGTTTGAGGGTATCATCCTTTTCCTGTGGCTTTTCTTCCTGCTGTTTTTCTTCCTTCTTGGTTTCCTCACTTTGCTTCTGGACGGCATGTTCAGTCTGCTTCTGCTCGGTTTCCTTGGATTCTTTCTCGGCAGTATTCTCTTCCTGGGTCTGACCTTTACGGAGAATATCAGCAAAGAGAGTAGCAGCAAGATGTTTCTTGTATTCAGTCTTGTCATCGGCAATCCACATTCTCTGCCACTGACTTGGTGAGACTACACGAGGAGCTACCTTTTCTTCACCTTTGATGGTAGCAGCACATAGAATGACATCGTTCTTGGCACGGAACACATTGACTTTCTCAATGCGATCCATATCCACGTCCTTCTCGCTGGTACTGAACAAATCCACTTTCAAGTCGGGTTTCACCTCAGAGAGTGCATAGTATTTCTGAGCCAGTTCCATACGCAGACCATCCAGATTGTCCTGTGCCTGTTTGAGAGTTGTGAAGAATCGGTTCAAATCTGCCTTGTCGGGATAGATGGAGAAAGACTCCTTTCCCTCTGGTTTGATATACATAGCCCAGCGCTTGTTGTCGTCCTGAACCATTTGAATACGGTCAAAGCCAATCAACTTAGCCTGTTTCACTGCATCGCCAACATCCAACCTGGAAATATCTTCAAGGTTCCAGTTCCTCAGACGGGCTATAGTGACATCCTTCTTGTCAAAATAGCTATCGTCGGGTCTATATCCCAGACTGCCATCAGCGTTGAAGAACTTGACGGTTTCAAAACCTTCTTTCTCCAATGCTGTTTTGATTCGTGACTTTGACATGCCAGGCACTTCATTGTTCACTTCAAGCGAAGCTCCAGCTGGCAGTACCACATCGACATTCTTGGCTTCCTTGTCTCTGACGAGGACAACCATCTTGGTATCGGCATTAGGGTGAACCTTGATTTCATCAGCCACAAAGTAATGCTTTGGCAACTGACTCTTCATTTCTTCAGTTTCCTGCTGGTTGCGATAAGATGAATACTCAATCTTTTCGCCTTTCTCGGCTTTACGGATAATTTCGAGTGCATTGTTGACCTCACTTTCTACGGCATCAATGAGGCAGGGATTTTCCTTCAACTCTCTATTCCAGTAGTCCACCATGCCCATACTCTCATCAGACAGACGGGCTTGCATACCATATTCCATCAGTTTGAGTCCAGATGCAATTTCAACCACAAGACGTTCCTGTTTGGTAGCATCTTCTGAAGGAGCTTTGCCATTCTTCATGACCATTCCTTCTCGTGAGAGGCGTTGCTGATTGCCTGTAGCACTTACTACCTGACGCATGAGTTCCTGAACATAGTCATTATAATGCTCGAAGTTGTTCTGGTTTGGCATATACAGAGCATCTTTACCTGAATCGTAGTGAGCCACGCCACTACCATCACGACGCAGAGGAATGAGGTTTTCATTCATCTTGTCCTTAAAAGCATTGATAGCACCTCGTAGTCCTAACTCATAGTCAGGTCTGCCAAATCGGTTGTTGTTGTCGAAAGACAATACTTCCTCCTGATATTTCTTTTCATCCACCAAAGGGAGAAGTGTCTGGTCAATATTGAACAGTACACGGATTTCTCTGTTATGAATGCCTTTGTACTGGTTCTTTTCCTCTTTGGACAGCTCCAGATAATCCTTTCTTGGAATAATATCATCTGGGTTGTTGCGGTTGACATACTGATTCCACGCATACCAGTTGAATGGTACGCCACGCTCATGCTCACGGACACTCTCTCCACGCATCTTTGCTTCATTGAAGAGTGTGTACAGATTGGTCTTGTAGCCATTCTGGTCTGAGTGTAGAGCCATAATCAAGGCATTGAAAGGACTCACGGCACAACCTTTAGGATAAAACTGAGGAGTTCTCTTTCCATCAATGTTCATCCAATAGCCATTGTTTGCCTTAGCACTATCCAAGGCGGTTGTCAGCAGTTCGACCTGTCGTTCTGCTGCATTCTTTTCTTGTAGAGTTTTCTCTTTCATTGTATATTGTATTTATTGTATTCCTCTTGTTCTTTGAACAGTTTCAGTCTCCTGTTCTCGATAGTTCTGACCGGCAATCTGTTGCATCTGGTCGTTCTTGGAAAGTACGGCATTAGCCAAGGTATTAAGTGGCAGGGCTCCTGACTGATAGGCTCCAACCACATTGTCGGTAAGCTGAATGGTACAGGGTATATTGTCAATGGTAGCTACCAGACAATTACCCTTTAAAACAGGGTTTGAGATTCTTCCATTCAAAGGTTCATCAGGATAGGCTTTATACCTCGCTGCACCCGATGAACTTTTGAGTGACTCGTTATCCTGTTTCTGCCAGTCAAGGGCTTCGTGACCTACCTTGTTGACCAAGTTGGCTCCACCCATGACAATCAACAGCGTTTTCAGAATGGGGTTCTTTACGAACAATCCCGTCATGATTGCAGCCATTGGTATCATAGTGTTGCCTATGTTGATTGATTTTGTCTTGCCAGTAAACAGACCGACAAGAACATCAGGGAGCATGGCCAGCGTGTAGCCCATATTGCTGAACGTATCACCAAACCCATTCAGACCTGTTGCATTGGCAAGCATATCCATCCAGCCATGACTGTTTGTTTGCAGGGGCTGTTCTGTCGGGGTTTGCTCTGCAGGCTTTTCTTCGGTTTCTGTTTGTTTAGCGGTTTCCGTAGTCTCGGCTTTGGGTTTTTCTGCGGCCTTTTTCTGGGCTGCATCATACTTGGCTTTATCAGCCAGATATTGATCTTCCTTGCCTGGAGCTACTATCATCGGCACGTTCTTGTATTTTGGATCATCTCTCTTATTGGTTGGGAGAGTGAACTGAAAAGCTGGGATAGTGGGTTTAGTCAGTGCCATAAAGCTGTATTTAGGATTGGGTACATAGAATTTGTTCTTTAGCTTTGAGTTGACATTATTGATGTAGGCATCCTGCGAAGCATTTATCTTGTTTGCCTGACCTCGAAAACCTGAGAATACATTGGCATTGCTTCCGAACACACCTTTGCTGATACAGACTTCCATCGCCATTTCCTTACGTTGCTGACTATTGCCAGCTACTTTACCTGCGATGTAGTTGATTGCCAAGTCACTTCCCACAAAGGATGCAAAGGCTTTCCATGAGCCGGCACCACCGAGTGATACGGCATCAACGGCAGAGCCAAGGACTTTGCCTGCACCTTTTTCAACTTTACTAGGGTTATAGGCTTTCTCGCCACGCTCTTCAATCTCTCTTGTAAGCGGAGATTTCATGAGTTCATTGCTAAGTCCCCAAATACTATTCTGAGCTGCTTTGCGCATGATGTATTCAGCAGAAGACTTGGGCATATTGTCCTTGACGAGTTTGTTCACCATCAAATCTTCCATACGAGAGCCTATATAGGCATACGCCAAGTCACAGCCCAACTTTGCCGAGAGCGTATCATATTTGGCACGGCCAATCTGTTTTACTACGGCACTACGCCATTCTTCGGCAATGACAGCAAGGTCATTCTGAACAGTTTTAGAGTTCTGAATCTTCGTATTACACATCTTGATGTAATCCTCAGTGGTCTTGCTGTTCCATTCACCCGTTGCCTTCAAATTACCGAATGTGGGGTCAAAACAATAAGGATTGGACGAAGCAAGCACACCTCTAGGACTTTTCAGATAATCTGCAAGTTCCTTGGTCTGCTTACTGTTCAAGTCAGCTTTCACCTGATTCATCACAGGTGATATTTTGCCATCGAAATAGTGCAGTATGCAGTATTCCAGTTCCGCAAATTGCTTTTGGTTCTTGATTTGACTCATTGTTATACGTTTAATTGATTCAGTAACTGTTCTCGGGTCTGTTCTATGGCCTGATGGTAGATAGCCATCTGTTTGGGATAGTATTCTTCAAGCCAGGCATCTTTCTCAATCTGATCATGAATGAAGAGAATTGCCAGCTGACGTGTGATTTCTACGGATTCCTCGCCATCTTCACGGTTGTTGAACCATGCCTTTGTCCACCAGCGTGTTTCAGCTCTGTCGGGATAGACACTGACCAGTCGGGGAATGTCGAAGCTCTGCACGTCAAAGTCCAGTTCAGAGAGTGGGTCTATGACTCCGCTGTCGCTGATGGCGTTATCGAGGGCTTTTTTTTTAGAAGTTCGCTCATCGTTGACAGATAGACATTATGCCGTAGTGCCAGATAGTTCAGGAAATCAGCTATCAGCAGATTCTGAACCTTGCAGACAAGTGGCATGGCACGCTGGCCGATACCCAGTGGGTTAGCCATAGACGGCATGGTCTCAAAGAAATAATTCTTGGCTGCTGAGATAGAGAAGATGTTACGAAGGGATTGTTCAGTACGCTCAGGCAGTACATACATTCCCTTGTGCAAGTCCTGCATGTAGTTTGGCAGGAAGTTCATCATAAGTTCTTCAATCTCTTTCTGGTCTTTGTCATAGTTGGTCGGCAAAGTCATTTCAAAACTTTCAAACTCAGGGGAAGTGATATTACCACCTTGTTCCATAGCCTTGAGATTGCCGTAGAGCATGGTCAGGAACTCAACAGGGTTCAATTCCTCACCATCAAACTTTACCTCAAAGTGAAGGAGGTCACCACTCAGACCTACCATCATACCGGCCTTGACCTGCTGTCCGAACTGAACATAGACATTAGCCAGATGAGCATAGGTCACTTCGTACTTGCCATAACGGATTACCTGATAGACACCATGGACGGGGTCACTGCCAATTCCTGATACGGTTCCAGAGGCAAGGGCTGAAAGCAGATAGCCACTAGCCTTGAAATCCAGACCATGATGGAAAAATTCTTCTCCACTGGCTGGATGCTTCTGTTTACCATATCCTAATGACAATTCTACATTCTTGTCTCGTTCTTCAAATGGCATACAGTAACCACTTGGCGAGCGTAGTATCATCTCTTCTGTATATTTCATCTTAAAAAAACATTAGTGTCCCGTTAAAATCGGGACGAATTAATAATTAATCAAACCATCCCGGAAAAAAGGGATTAAGTTGCTCTTTGACTTCATTGAAATTAGTCTTATTGAACAGATCTTGTAAAGGTGTTTTATCCGTCAGTGAGATGCTCAGAATTTGTAAGACCTCATAGGTCGAACGGTTCAGCTGCATATCATGTTGGACGATAGCTACCAAGCAATAGGTGATGATAGCTATACTGATCTGTATTCGCACTGCATTCTCTGTGGTACCCCAGAACTTTTTTATCTTGAGGTGCTGTTTTAACCATTTGAAGAACAGTTCCACGAGCCATCTTTTCTTATAAAGATTGGCAATATCAAGTGCAGATATGTGTTTGGCATTCGTCAAGAAAGTAAATTCACGATCATTCTCTTCATCATAGAAGCAGATGACTCTGAATGATTCAGGATACTTCTTTTCAGAGGTGTACCCAATCAGTTTCACTTCCGCATCCGAAAGGATATTCTTGGGCATTCTACGCTTCCATTTACAGAACTTGCACTTTAGATTTGACTTCGCTCTGACTACAAAGAAAGAACCTGTAAGATGAATCCGATAAAGTTCCTTAAACGAGTCATATGCTCTGTCGAATATATAATAGGCATTTGGTTCATAATTAATTGTAGACATTGCAGTTGAATCATGTTTGGATGCTGTAGTTACTGTATAAAAGGCAGGGACCTGTGCTTCTATGTCATAAAGGACATGAGCTTTAACCCCAGCTTTTCTCTTCCGGAACTTCGCCCAAGGAAATGTAGCCAAACATAAAGGAATCGTGGTGGAATCAAAAGCATACTTTCTTCCTGGAATATCCAAGATATTAGTAGCTCGTTTTTCACATGCTTCCTTCATCATGTAGAAAGCAAAGTCTTCGAAGATTCTGTAATCCCGATTCTGATTGGCTGACGCAAGCGTAGTTTTGGCAATGGATTCACGACCAAGTCCCAAATGATAACGCTTTCCTTGATGAGCTTCCAAAGCTACAATCAAGTCACGGAGACTTTCACGATTGCTGAGTTGACCGAATATCATTGCAAGTAACTGGTTCCAGCAAGTGAAATGTTTCACATATCGGTTCCCATCGTACTTGTCTACGAGTCTTCTGAACTTATCATTGTTCAAGAATTCTACTAATTGAGCGAAAACGTATTTATCTTGGTTCATTTGAGATCGTTTTTATCGACCTCAAAGTTAGGATTTCAAATCGTCGCGGACAGAAGATAGTATCTAATAGACTGTATTTCAATTATTTCAAAGAACTATTTATTCACTTTAACGGGACAGTAATGATAAGATATATAAACTTATGATAACAAGTGATTCAACATATTTTAAATCGGCTTGTGAGAATTCATAAGACGCAGCCATTTTTAGGTGTGATTTTTTTCAATTCGATTTATTGTAGTATGAGGTTTCCCTCTATGCTGTTTAGAATTGCTGATGGATTGATGCTTGACTGTAATAGTACTATCACAAAAGTTGCTCATTAGGAAACCTTTATTTCATTATATATGCTGAACGTTGTTCAAAACTATTTAATAGCCTCTGCTTTACCTAATTCATGTGTTTTTAGATAAATAATATCATCCGTTATTACTCCCTTATCATCTAATCTGGAGCGAGTTTATTATTTGATATACTGATAATAGTTTTTATTGGGTAATTTTCTCTCTTTCTACCAAGAAGGGGGATTTAGAAAATCCAAATTACCACTGCTTATCATAGCTTACCAATAAAAAATGCTATTCTTCTGTAGGCATTCTAAAAACACGTATGTATAATGGGATTCCGCTTCGTATAATTGCATGCATGCGATGTTGTCCATTTACCAAAACATCTCCATGATCAAAATAAATCGCATCTCCATTTGAATCCCATTTACCGCTGATTATTCTTTCGATTATGAAATTTACTTTGCATTCATCTAATACTTTATTGCAACTACTATTCTTTTTTAGATATTGTTTTGCCAAGTCAGGAGTAATTAATTCAATTGGAAGATCTATTTTTTCTAATGGGATACTCATTTTAATCGTTATTAATTTATTAAAGACTCAAAAATATTAAATTCTTCTCGTTGACGGAATTAAATAAGTGCATGTTTAATTTCGCCAATGGGTTAGTATATATATTGTGATACTTATTTGCAGCAGTAATATTGTGGGAACACCGATGTAAAATTTCTTATGCATTGTCTTATGGTGAAAAAGATACATACCACTTAAAGCTCCGATACTTCCACCAATTCCTGCCATGATAAGCAAAGTAGCTTCCGGTATTCTCCACCAATGTTTCTTGGCCTTGAGTTTGTCAACGCCAAAGAGTATCAATGTGATTACATTGATGGCAAGAAGAAAGTATAGGGAGAGTTGAGAAATTGTCATCATTTACCAATTTGTTCTTTTATTGTTATGCCGACCATTACTGTTTCAGAGTCTGCATTATTCCAAACAGAGTGCATACGCCCACCTTCTATCAAAAACGATTCATTCTCGTGTATGATATGTACGTCATTACCTAAAAGAACTTTAGCTTCTCCTTTAGTTACAATAAACAAATGACTGTGGGGATGCGAATGTTGTGTAGTGGGACCACCTCCATTGGATTGTAGGTGCGCAACAGCAACATTCTCTATTTCTCCACATGAACCAAAAAGTTGTTTTGCCAAGAAATTCACATGGTTTGGAGGTGTAATAAAATCTTTTTCCATGATTGTATATCAACTTGTTTTATGAATTGCTACCTGTCTCTTCTATAATCATTAGCTCCGAAGAAACCGAAAAGTCCCTTCAATACTATTCTTATTCCTAAGACCACAATAACGCCTATTATTAATTCTTCCATACTCAATTTATTTAAAGGTTAAACGTCTGATAATCACATACAAAGGTACAAATAAATCTTGAGATTAACGAATGAAAGTGCTGTTAATCAAGACCATAAACGAAGAAATGTACTATTCAATCTCTGTCGCTTCATCTTTGTCTTTTCGCTTACCGAGAGGGCCTTTGAATTTGCCACGGTTCAAATTGACACCGAACTTATTCAGAATACGAAATACTGAACTGCGACTGTTGAAACCACTCGCTTTCCATATTTCGTCCATAGTAAATCCGGATGTATACATATTGACGATATTTTTCTCTCGCTCGATTTTCTCCTCTTCCCTGCTCTTTCTGCCACTTGATACAACATTGAATTTGACGGTGGTTTTAAGTAGTTCAACATGCGCTGACTCTTTTCTCAGAGCGGCAGTCTCTTCAGGAAGAGAACCCACCATTATCAACACATCTGCGATGGTGGTTTCAGGGAATAGGATTCCTTTGGTATCTATCTTGTCATGAATGGATATGATGCGGACTACCTTCACTCTGCAAAGTTCAATGAACATTGCAAACTCACGAGAACCACGTACCGCATTGCTGTATTTGGAAATGACAATCTCATCGCCACGATCCAAACACTCCATAAGTTGCTTCCATTGCGGACGCTGTTTTTCATGTTCGGACAGTTCTGTAACAACACGACAGCAGCCATAGTCTTCCATCCATTTTATGTCTTCATCATATCCGTCGTAGTACTCAGATTTGAATATGTAACCAACTTTTGCCATAGTCTTTGACCATTAGTTTGATAATTGTGTTGCAAAGGTACGGTGTTTTTCAAAATTGCAATCATACTCTGATAAACTTTAGACTTCTTCAATAATGCTCGTGTGCTATTAACTGCTAATAATTATCATTTGGTACTTGTACTAAAAGTATGATATGGAATAATTGCTAAAGTTTGAAACTCAAAGGCTTGCGTTCGGGGGATTCTGTGTAACTTTGCGGCGTGATTAAAAAACAAGAGGAAAAATAATGTCTTTCGCAATTATAAAATGTCTTTTAAGGTTTCAAAATGCTCCACTTTTCAATCAACTTAGAAGTATGAATACCGTCATTTCATATTTTAGAGAAAGTATGGCTGCCAAACACTATGCCACATCAATTCTATTATTGATAGGCATAGTATTGGTGACATCCTGTTCAGAAGAAAAGAAAAATCATGTATTTAAAACTTCTGATGAAGCACTCACTGAATATCGGAGCTATCTATCCGAATTAAAAAGTAGAAAGGGAGCTTCCATCAAGGAACTGACCACTTCCATCAAAGAATGGAGAGAAATAGATGATTCAGTTTTCAGTTTTGTGAGCAAAGACACAATCCGTAAAGCACATGTTTATCCCACGTCAGAATACAAAGTTATTCACGATTCAATTCGTTCCGAGTTTATTCGCCTTACATCAGCATCGAAACGTACCTATAAGGATATAGTGTCATTAAAGATAAGCGTATCAGCTTTTGCTGATGACAAGAAGGTTCAAGAAGCGGCAACAGCTGCACATTCATTCTTTTCTTCATTGGACACCATGTCCTTGTTCAAAGGCGGTAAAGATAAGATGATTCGCAGCTACAAGGAGTTTCTTGACAAGACGCAGATTAATGGAATCCATTCAAAAAAGCAGTTTCTATCTTACTTGCAAGTTGAAGATATTCTCTTCCGTTCTTTTCTGTGTAACCTAAGTGATATGAATAACATATCCGTTACCGACATCACACGCAGTACTGAGAATATCTGTTCACAAGTAATGCACAGTGCCGGTTCTGAGGTGCTCAGTACGGAAGATGCGGTTATCTTCATGTCTCTTCGTTCCAATAGGAGATTGCTTCAGAATGCCATCACATGCACTGAGGATATTCGCACAAATAAAATAAGGCGGGATGAACAACGAACCGCTTATTTCTGGATGATACTTCAGTCATTCATCTCTATTGACGACTTCGGTATGGCAATTCTCTCATCCGAACAACAGAAACAGTTTGAGAAGCTTGCCGCAGATGTTCCAAGCGTTATAAGTAAGCTGTCTCAATCGTTGAAGATGAATGCAGAAGTAACGGATAATCTGCCGAACTTGTTCCTGAAAATGTATATCTCGAAACTGTAATCACAAACATATATGCTACAAATCTTTTTGGATAACTTTATGGCTCTTGCACCTATGCAGTTGCCTAGTCTAATCAACAGAGAGTGGATGGAGGAGCCGGAAATCTATGATGAGTATGTTCTCTTGACATTTAATCTGCCGACATCTCACACACTTGATGATATTATGGATATGTTCGAGGAGCAGATGGAGCTAATTCCTCTGTATCATAAGGTATCCTCGGGATATACTACATACGGACACAGCTGTTGTGCCTATTCCAATCCTGACTTCGGGCACATGTATAAAATCAATGCCACCACTAACGGTAAGGGGATGATCAGTACTATCCATGTCACCATTTACGATTCTTCGGAATTCATGTACGGTGACCTCTGCAACGACATCAAGTTAAACTCTACTACAGGCTATTTCAAGTTTCGTAGAGAGAAAGCTGAGATACTGGCAAATTTCTTTTAGCGCACACCATGGGAATGAAATATTACCTCTATTATCAGATGGCCTCAGTCATCAATCATCATTGTACATGGATAGAAGCACGAAACATAATGCAGCGTCGAAGCTACTTGTTGACAGTGTCCGATGGTCTGCGTTCCGTATATTGCCGAATGATTACCCTGTATGTTTGCCGTAAACGATACCATTATCGTAAAGGGCGTATGTGGCATATCTCCGAATATGACATAGACAAGGCTGTCATTAAGCTACGTCAGGAGAATGCTGATTTCAGAAGACGGCTCAAGCATGAGATGCTTCTTCCTACGGATATAGAAAACATCATTTGTATGGCATCCTTCGGTATTATACATCTTGAGTTACAGCCACAAATTGTTAAGTGTAAAAAGCAGTAAGACAATCATGATAATTAAAACAATGTATTTTATGCTGCCGGTCCTGCTTCTGTTTGTTTCGATCTTTCTGTACCGAAACAACAGCAGGGCTATGCAGAAGTTCTACCTTCGGATGACCTTCTCATACCATTGTCGCCAACTGTACAGTCTGGTGACTTTGATGGTGCTGATTCTGTTCCATTATTCCGCACACGAGGTTATGCCAACGGAATATGGCATCATGATATCAACCGTTCCGATGATCATACTCTTTCGCTTCAAGTATGCAGACAAGATTCTGCATTTATTGCACGATAAGCGGAAGGTAGCTTATTGCACGGCTCTTGCTACATTAGTATTCCTGTTCATACCGCATCTGTATACTCTAGCTGCTACAACAGCGACTATACTTGTGGCGGCAGGGTTTTATCCTTCGCACCACATTCTGCACCATTCTGTAAACTATGAGAATGGCATTAAACTAATTGAACATCCGAATACGGTAGTTGAGTATTACTACTAAGAGTTTCATTTTCTGTGCCGCGTTCAACTGGCATCCTCCATACGGTGTGAAAGGATTGGTCATCCATAGTATTCACATCAAAAGAAAAATGAAAAATGAAAAGAATTCCAGTCGATGCGACTGAAGTCCGTGTCTGTAAAGACCTGTTTGGGTTTCTTCAGGAACGGCGAAACGAAAGGTACACAAAGTTCGAGGCTTACTGCGACCTTCTGAACAAAGCGAGTGTACAGTATATTTCTAGCAGTATTCCCAAAGGTGATAGACCTGAGTTGGAAGAATTCCACTTTGTCACTACAAAGACGGAACTAGCCGAAGTGTGGCACTGGCATCGTGCTACTGTGCGTGCCTTTCTGGACAAGCTCGACGAATATGGAGAGATAGTCCGTCAGGAAGAACCAAAATGTATTATATGCCGGATGACTGCATTGGGGTCTCCTCAGAAGCCAACCGATTTGCAACTACAGCTCTTTGATGATATGGCTGCGTTTATTGTGACCGCATGGTCTAGTGGCAATGTTGATATTAATCAGACAGCCATAACATGTGGACAGATTATCACATCAAGTGTGAAACTCAGCAATCAGATTATGCCGCTTGTAAATAAGGAATACACCTCCTTTCTTCATGATTCAATCATCACACGTTTAATACAACGTCTTATGGATTCTACCTTCTCTCTGAAAGATAACACCACATCATCAGAGTCAATGCGAGACCTTCTTGTCGAAGCCTTCACAATTCATCTTCATGAAGACTGGGAACGTATGTTGCATCTTATGATGGATATACCTGAATTGTCGACAGGTAAGAGAAGCGTAATTGATTACTGCGACAACGAGCAATTTGCTGTTCACCTTCAAGCGATACTCACCGAATATCGCAACGTCTACGAGATTCCTGTTTTGACCGGTGTCGAACAGCAGAGTGTTACTTCCAATAGGAACATCCATAAATAAGCACTGCGTGGTTCTCAGATTGTATGTCTTGACAGATTGCTCCCGGATACATCCTAACGGTCTGACTTGATTTTAAGCTCTCGTATAGCTTGGCATTTTAGCGCATCGGGCTTGCCCGAATGTCCACGAAAAAAAGGGAGGGGTAACTTAATACCCCGGTCGCCTTTCGGCTTCGGGAGAGTGTCCATACAAGCAGCAAGCTGAGACACGCAAATATTAATCGATAAACATATCAGAGATATGGCAGGAATAGCAAAACAGGTGGTGAATTTTCGTGTGATGAAAGGTTTCACCGCTGCACAAAGCAGAGAGCATCAGCGTGCCTGGACTGAGAAGGGCTGGGATTGCGCTGTGGCTCGTGGAAATTATGACCGGAGCAGAGAAAGGCTGAACTTCGAGATAGCAAAGGGTGGAATAATACGGCCGATAGATAAGAGTATCTCCATTCCAAAGCGTATGGCAAAGACTTTGGCTGAACGTGGCATTACAGATCCGAACGAAGGATTGGAAGAGCCAAAGTTCAGAACGGTGGTAGATTTTATTCTCAGCGGTTCACAGGAACGAATGCGTGAAATGGCTTTTGGTACACAAGAAGTAGTATATGAACCAGGCAATAATACCGAGAATTATTCACTCAGGCGTATGCCCGAAATTGAGCACTGGGCACGTGACATGTACGATTTCGTATGTGACAGATACGGTGAGGAAAACATCATTGGTTTCTATGTACACATGGACGAAACGACTCCCCATCTTCATTGTACAATCCTTCCGATTGAAAACCGCAAGTTTGCTTTCAAGAAGATGTTCGCCGGTAAAGATAAATATGAGTACAAGCAGAAGACCGCTGCACTGCATGATGCTTTTGCAGAGGTAAATCGTCCATGGGGTTTGGCACGTGGCACCAGTATCACACAGACAGAAGCACGCCACATGCCCGTGGAGCAATACAGACGATATCTGGAGGAATTGTGTGCCACTAAGGAAGAGGAATTATTCAATCTGCATAAGGCACTTTCTGCGATTAGAACGGAAATGTCAACGGCAGAGCGTAGAATTAAAGGTCTTACCACAATGGTCGGTAATCTGGAAAATGAACGTTCCGGCAAGTTGGATCAGATAGCTAATCTTCAACGGCAGATTGCAAACAGCGAAGGTGACAAGGCTGAGTTGGAAAAACGTATTCGAGGATTGCAGACAGAGGTGAATGAAGTTGACGAGAAACTGGCAGACAAGCAAGGAAAGCTTACTGAGGCTGACCGCAAATACGAAGAGTTGAAAGCGGATATGGGTTATGTGGAGGAGCGTACAGGTGAGCTTAGACAGAGTGCCATGGAGTACTCCCGACAGGCTCAGTCAGGTGTGGCAAGTTTCATCAAGGATGCCATGCTTGAGAGTATGGTCAGTGATTATCAGCAGAGAAGTCCTGCATTATCCGCTTCCGATCAGCAATTGTTTGATGATAGCACTCTTCAATCCATCTCGGAAAAGGGAAATGAGGTTATGCAATGTGCCACAATGCTCTTTCTTGGTTATATAGACCAAGCTACCACATTTGCTGAAGGTCATGGCGGCGGTGGCGGTGGAAGTGATGTCAAATGGGGACGTGATGATGACGAGGATAATTGTCAGTGGGCACGTCGTTGTTTGGCTATGGCCAACAAGATGATGAAGCCGTCAGTTGGTCGTGGTCGTAGAAGGTAGCCTATTGTACATATTGGAGATTTCTCATTCTGATTAGGATAATGAAGATGGACTTTGTCTTTCCGGTTTAAATTGAATGAATGCCAATATGCGGATGCGTACAATACATTCTTGGTCAGAGTGGTCATAGCTTTCTTATTTCGCTTGCAAACAATTAATAAAAACAACAACATGATTAAAAGAACTTTTATAATAGCGGCATTGGGATTGTTCGTACAGTTGCAGTCCTTTGCAAGTGAGGTGTCAAGTGACACGCTCACAAATTTTCCTCCTAACATGGAGCATGAAATGATCTGTACAATCGAGCCGACTTTTCTTAAGGATGTGGTCGCACCGTCAGCATGGTCGTCCAATTGGTTTATTGGCATATCAGGTGGAACATCAGCATTCTTAGGCAAACCTTTAGGATGCGAAGATATCTTCGGAAGAATGAAACCGTCACTGTCACTATCGTTTGGAAAGTGGTTCACTCCTGAAGTGGGTGGACGCATCGCTTATCAGGGATTTCAGTTTAAGGACTGCAATCTTGAAACAAAGGATTACAGATTTGCTCATGCAGACTTTTTGTGGAATATGTCCACGTCTTTCAGTAATAATAAGATTGATCGCCGATGGAATATCATTCCTTATGCCGGTGCAGGAATTATCCATCATGAGGACAATGGGAATGTGCCATTTGCCTTTTCTTACGGCATGATAACTCAGTATCGTCTATCCAAACGAGCACTAGTTTCTTTGGAAGTCGGTGGTATGACTACCTTTCAGAATTTCGATGGGGATGGCAAAACGAATCGTTTTGGCGACAACATGCTGTCAGTATCGCTTGGCATTACTTACCACATCGGAAAAGTGGGATTCAAGCGAGTCGTTGATGCTTCACCGTACATCACTCAGAATAAATGGTTGACGGATTACACAAATGATATGCTTCATCAGAATCAGTTGCTCTGTTCCCGTCATGAGAAAGATTCCAGAGCGATAGCCGAACTGCAAAAGATTTTGGAGATTGAAGGGTTGATGGATTTTTACGGTGACCAACTGGCGTCTATTGATGATGGTGAGACAATCAAAGGTTATCCTAAGAATGATTATTCCGGTCTTAATTCTCTGCGTTCCCGATTGTCTCATCGTGACTGGGATGGTAATGAACCACACAAAAAACACACAAGAAAAGATGGTTACAATAAGCAGATGACAGACAATGATTCTACACGTATTGATGGCTATATTTCTGATATACTTAAAGGCAAAACGTGTGTAGGTGCGCCGGTACACTTCTTCTTTAAATTGGGCAGTACGGAACTTACTGATGTGGCACAAGCTATCAACATTGATGAGATAGTTCGTGTGGTAAAGAAGCATGATCTAAAGGTGAAGGTTATCGGTTCTGCGGATAGTGCTACTGGTACTACTGTGGTAAACGACAATCTTTCTTTATCTAGAGCTACATTTATATCAAAGGAATTGCAGACACGTGGTGTGGATAGTGATGTCATTCTTTAGGAAAGTAAAGGTGGCATTGACAGTTATACTCCTGTGCCGGCAAACAGACAGGTGCTTAATTTGTCTGTAAATGAAATAGAGCTAAAATATTAAAACTTATTTCTTTATTGGAAGGGTCTGCTTGTGAGAGTTGGCTCTTCCTTTTTTATTGTGGACAAGTAAATGTAATCCTTCTCTTTTGGGCTGTGACATTTTACTCTGCAAAGTTAGTTTCGCTGTAATATCTGTCAAGTACCGGCATCGCCTATTGTGTCTTACTTTCTTCGGAAACCTTCCACAAATCAAAGATTTGGGCATTCCAAAGAAACTAAGCCTCAATTCCTTGTCTTGCTATTCCTTAGCTTCACTATTTAATTGCACGTAAAAATCAACCCCGGCAGAGAAGTCAAAAGGCTTCAAATTTAGGGAAGTAAATATTAATCATTTATTCAAATTGATATGGATAAGATAAATGACAGAGACAGGGAGTTTGCCTTGGAGTTTTCAAGGTTTGTAAATGACGGTATGTGTTCAGCTCATAGAACTGGAGCTGAGTTGGCTAATGACCATCGTTATTTGGTCAATGAGAAGTTTAAGGTTGTTATGGGCTTTATCGAGCAGCTTGCAAAAGATTTCAAACAGGGACATTATGACCCTCGTGACGAATGGGCTTGCAAACTGGCTTCGGAAATGATTGAGAGCCTAGAAGAGAAAGAATTGTATTATGTTTCACAAGATTAAGCTTTAGAATATGGAAAGCAGATTGATTACACCGGAGTTGGCGGAGACTCTAACAAAATATCCGCTTTATAGTCAAGACTCAAAGAAGAAGGATGCGATTTGCATCTGTGTTTTCTTCATTGGACGTGTTCGTTGGTATGTGCTTGAAGGTCAACCGGAAGGTGATGACTTCACTTTATTTACGATTGTAGTGGGTATGAACGAAACCGAATATGGATATGCCTCCATAAATGAAATGGAAGCGATTGAAATCAAGACCGGTATACCCGAGTTGCCCAATGTGAAGATTCAAAGGGATAGGGACTTTGTGGCTTGTCCAATTGGGTTTATACAGGATGCGGAGTTGCAGGAGTTCCTGACTCAGATGGAGGCTGTGTTGTAAGCGAAAGAATGGCGAAGCTAATAGTTGTTATTAGATTTCGCCATATTTACTGTATTTTAGAAAGATTTTACTTAACAGTTGATTGGACTGAGTTTAAAACTGCTTCAACAAACAAATTTTCTTGTATTTCAATATTACTAACGAAGTCAAAGTAGGTTTTACAGTTATCTGGAATTTGGAGATTTAACAACCCAATATTTCCGCCCAAGCCATTTAATTTACCAATTGCTGTATATGCGCTTCTTGATTTACAATTAGGATATGCTAATGCCGCAGTATTGGCAGATAAAACATGCATATAAGATATAATTTGATGTATGTCGTTTCTCTCAATTTTTCCACCTAGATGTTTGTATTTGGCATCTATAATCATTTCCTTATTTTTGTAAAAATCAGGATACCTGTCATAAGTATTATCCTCAAAAAGATATATAGGTTGTTTTTCGTTTTTTAATATAGCTTTATTCCTTGGATGTATAAAATTACACTTTTTTAAAATAGTATTAAGATATTCTTCCCATAACCATGACCCGTCGAACAAGATTCCATATACTTTATCCTTGTCGTTTCCATATTTTATTTCTTCATGACGTAATATCCTTATGCACAATTGTTGTAGAATACAATATTTAGTAAAGTATGGATGATTTAATCTTTTTGAATTGCTAATTAATACTTTATGACGGTCCCAAATGGAGTATGTAGGTGTTGAATTTATTATTTGACGTATATTATCATCCGTTTCTTTGCTTTGGAGAATATTCTTTCCTAAGAATGATCTTTTGATGTATTCAATTGTGTGTCTAACAAGTTGGGTTATTTTGTTATCATAACTATATTCTCGTGTATTATAGGCAATTAGCCCACAGAAAGGGATGTTTTGATTCAAATGCTTTTGGATATTTATATTTCCTTTTATCTTACAATCATTATATTCAAACTTTTTATATTCTTTATATAAACCTTGGCTGAGTGCTTGATTAAGATAATATGGAAATAAGTAAAGAAGGAAATCAAAGATATTTTCTTGTGTACTCGTATGTTTTAGATTAACTATATGTGGACAGAATACCTTTTGGAGCATATAGTGTAGAAAATAATCGTTAATATTATTATCAAAACGAGAAGAAATGCGCATTAGAGTTTGTCCTGCGCCAACAAATCCCATCATGTTTCCAGTACTAATACACTTAGATTGATTATCATAAGAACATATTTGTAGTTCTTCTATCTCATCATTAAAGGCATTAATATTCTGTGGAAAAACAAGTAAGTTACTATTTTCTTGGATTAATTGGTCAAGTTGTCTCCCACTAAAAATAGAAATATCTTTTGCGATTTGGGCTACAGACTCAATGTCTTTGTTTTCACTTTCTATGCAATCTTGTAACAGTTTACCAGGATAACAATTATCTGAAATCTGTATTTTATGCATTGTCATAGTAACTACTCAGGTCCTTCAAAGTTGCAAATAGTATCGTAATTGGTCTTGTTGTTCATATCCGGTTGATAATCTATGAGTCCTTTTTTCTTCTTTTTTTGTATTGGTCTTTACCTTTGCCCTGTGGAAGAAAAATTGAATGATATCCCTTTTATCCTCTCTACTTTATATGAGGAGTTGAATTCCCTTCGCAACAAGTTTTCCATTGTTGCAAAGGAGAAAAAGACTCTTCTCAAAGAGTTGTCTTCCAAAGATCGTCTTCTAGGTTTGAAGGATCAAGAGATAAAACGACTCACCGGTGAGAACCTCAAGCTTCAAAAGAAACTGTCCTCTTTTGAGCTTCCGGTGAAGAACAGCCATAATAGCAGTATCCCGGGCTCAAAGAATCCGATTGCAAGTGCACAAATATTGCGCACTCGTTCGCTTCGCGGGAAATCGGATCTGCCCACCGGAGGGCAGCCCGGTCATGCGGGACATACTTTGGAGTATTGTTCTCATCCGGATGTTATTCAAACCCACGTGTGTGAGTATTGTAGGCATTGCGGAAGTTCTTTGTCAGACATTCCCTACACAGAGCAAGGTGCACGTCAGGTCATTGATCTTCCTGCCATAGTCCCCGTAGTAACCGAACATCGGATTTATAGCAGAGAATGCACTTGCGGACACATCAATAAAGCAGATTTTCCGGTGGATGTTCGTTCCAGAATATCTTACGGCCCCCGCATACAAGCGTTTATCTCTTACACTAACACCGTTCAGTGCATTCCTTATAAACGACTATGCCAGCTGTTGGAAGAATGTTTCCATCTGAAATTGAGTCAGGGAACAGTGGATAATATCCTGCAACAAATAAGAAGAAAGTCTTCCCCCGCTTACGGGGAAATACGATCTCGAATTGCCCGCTCACAGGTGGTGGGAGCTGATGAGACAGGCGTGTCAATTAACGGTAAGGGCTGGTGGACGTGGGTGTGGCAAAACAAAAAGCTGACGTATGTCTATCAGAGCCCTTCCAGAGGAAAAACCGCCATTTATAAAGAATTTCCTGAAGGATTGCCCAAAGCCACACTGGTGACTGACCGACACAGTTCCTATTTCTGCATACCGGTAAAAGAGCATCAGATTTGTCTGGCTCATTTGTTGCGGGAATTGAACTATCTGAGTGAACTCAATAAGAAGCAAACATGGTCCCAAAGGTTTCTCGAGCTACTGCGGGATGCCATCCACCAAAGGAAGACTAAGAAGTGGGAAAATATACCGAGGCAGGAGTTTGAACAAAAGCTCGACGAACTGTTAAACGAACCCTTGTGGCAGTACCAAAAAGAGTTTTGGGGATTCAGAAAAGCGTTGGCAAGAAAAAAGGACTATATATTCAAGTTCTTGTATGACCCGGATGTACCCTACGATAACAATGCTTCAGAAAGTGCGATAAGAATCATCAAAACTAAACTAAAGGTTTGCGGATGTTTCAGAAGTGAAAAAGGAGCAGACACATTCATGCAATTACACTCAATCGTAGATACCGCAAAGAAAAATCAAATCTCAAGATATAAGACCCTACTGGCAATTGCGAAAATGCCAGCAGAGGATCACTGTACACCTAAAGAACAGCCTGAGTAGTTACACTATATATATATACTATGACAAAATTTTAAAATTAGTTAGAGTGCTAACAAATAGCTGTTTTATTTTTAAAAATAAGTTAAAATATCGTTAAACCATAAAATATATAAATGAACGTTCATTTTTTTATGTACATTTGCACTGTTAAACTAAATAAATTAAGAAAATGAAAAAAATATTTTGGAACATAATAAAAATTATTCTGGCACTCTTTATGATTTATGGTGGAATGCAACATTTTGTGAAACCGGATTTTTATATACCGTTTGTCCCTTCATTTTTACCGTATACAATGGCAATAATCTATGTTTCCGGCATCATTGAAATTGTTCTGGGTATCGCATTGTTGTTAAACAAAAAATACGCTAAATTGGGAGCTTTGGGCGTGCTGGCTTTAATGATTTTATTTTTACCAATTCACATCTGGGACGTTTTTTCAGAAACTCCAGCGATTGGCAGTCATGGCGCCTCCTTGATCAGACTTCCGATTCAATTTGTACTAATTGCATTGGCTTGGAAAGTAAATAGCGTATTATCTATTAAGAAAATATGATATGAATATCAATATGTCTAAGCAAAAAAAAATAACAGATAAAAAAAGTGCCCTACTGAACGCTACCCTAACATTGATTAATGATCATGGTTTTCATGATGCTCCAATGTCCAAAATTGCAAAACTTGCAGGAGTGTCACCGGCCACCATCTACCTTTATTTTGAAAATAAACAGGATCTGGTCAACACCCTTTATCTTGAGGTGAAGTCGTCCTTTAGTGATTGTGCTTTTAAGGGCTACCATGATACTATGCCGGTTAAAAAAGGTTTTGAAATAATTTGGTACAATATTGCGGACTATAAATTAAATATAGTAAATGAAGCTACATTTTTATCGCAATGCGATAATACACCTATGATAGATGAAGAGATTAGGAAAGAAGGATTAAAGCATTTGCAGCCCCTCCTCGATTTATGGGAAAGAGGGAAAAAGGAAGGTATTATAAAGCCTCTTTCAAACTTTGTTCTTTACGCTTATAGTATTTATCCCTTGACATTTTTAATGGCTATGCAGAAAATAGATCTTTGTGGATTATCCCAAAAGGTACGGGATGAAACTTTTCAAGTGGTTTGGGATGCCATTAAGCAATAATTTTTTTACCCTAATTAAAGAATGAACGTTTATTAATAAAAATGTGATAATGGAAAACAAAGCAATCCTTTTAAACGGTCTACAGAAAATTCTGTCCGCAACTTAATAAAGTTGATACGGTAAATTATTTAACAACTTAAACTTAGTTGGACAGCATCATGATTCACTCAGTAATCAAAACAAGAAGACAAATTATTAATCAAGTATAAAAAATAATAATGATGGAAAAATTATATACAGCTAATGCAACGGCAACCGGAGGTCGAGAAGGTCGCACCAAATCAGATGATGGAGTATTGGATTTTAAGGTTGAGATCCCCAAGGAAATGGGAGGACGTGGTGGTTCCTTTACCAATCCGGAACAACTTTTTGCAGCAGGCTACGCAACTTGTTTCGATAGTGCACTAAACCTTGTGGCTCGTACACAGAAAATAAAGCTAAAAGATACTAAGGTAACAGCATCCGTCAGTATCGGCCAAAACGTTGAAGGTGGTTTTTCGCTTGCCGTCGATCTTGCTGTATCCATTCCCGAAATAGATCGGGAAACCGCACAAAAATTACTAGAAACCGCACATCTAGTTTGTCCCTATTCCAATGCGACACGTGGAAATATCGAAGTCAATTTAAAATTAATATAAAAATTATGAACATGAATAAAGTAATCATTTTAAACAATCGCCCTATTGGAAAACCCCAGTTTTTCGATTTTAAATTTACAGATGAAGAAAAGCCTGAGATCGCCAACGGAGAAATTCTTCTGAAAACAAAATTCGTTTCCGTGGATCCCTACTTGAGAGGACGGATGAGTGATGCGAAATCTTATGTGGAGTCTTTTAAATTAGATGAGCCGATTACCTCAGGATGTATCGCAGAAGTTGTCGAGTCTAAAAATGAATCCTTCAAAAAAGGAGATTTTGTATCTGGCTCTTTAGATTGGAAAGAGTATCAAGTCTCAAACGGAAATGACCTTTTAAAAATAGATGCGTCGGCAGCTCCGCTATCCGCTTATTTAGGAATATTAGGAATGACTGGATTAACGGCCTATTTAGGGCTAACGGAGATTGGAGTGCCAAAAAAAGGTGAAACCATAGTGGTATCTGGTGCTGCTGGTGCCGTTGGTAGTATTGTTGGGCAAATTGGGAAAATACTAGGTTGCCGCGTTGTTGGAATTGCTGGTAGCGATGATAAAGTAGAGATGTTAAAATCAAAATTTGGTTTTGATGATGCCATCAATTATAACACGGCTAAAGATATAAAGAAATCAATTGACGTTGCTTGCCCAAATGGGGTGGATGTTTATTTCGACAATGTCGGGGGTGATATCTCAGATAGTGTACATGCCAACATTAATAGGTTTGGTAGAATTATCGTTTGTGGAGCCATTTCGAGCTACAATGAAACCTCTGTTCCGACAGGGCCGAGGGTAGAACATTTTTTGATTAGAAAAAGTGCCCTTATGCAAGGTTTCATCATTGGAAATTATGCGGAGAAGTTTTCGGAAGGAGCAAAACAATTATCAAAATGGCTTAAAGAGGGTAAACTAACTTATACAGAAACCATTGTAGAGGGATTTGATGCAATTCCCCAAGCATTTATAGACCTTTTTGATGGCAAGAATAAAGGCAAAATGATTGTAAAGATATAGTCGTAACATGATTAAATTATTTAAACAAAACAAAGATGAATTCAAATTATAAAAAGATCCTTTCGCCTTTTACTTTTCCCGTTTCTGGTGTAGAAATAGCGAATCGAATAGTTCTAGCTCCCATGACTACCTTTTCGGGGAATGATGATGGAACAACTACAGATGCTGAAGTGGCATACTATCGCGAACGCAACGAATCGGCTGGACTATTGATTACTGCTTGTGCCTATGTAATTAGACATGGCAAGGGTTTTCATGGTCAGATAGGTGCCGATTCTGATGAATTAATTCCAAGCTTGAAAAAAATAGCTGATGCCTTGAAAGCAAACGGAAACAAAGCTGTACTTCAGATATATCACGGGGGAAGGATGTCGCCTCCCGAAGAACTCGTTGACGGACAATCAATAAGTGCTAGTGCTGTAGCGGCCGAGAGAGAAGGGGCACTAGTTCCACGAGAAATGACAGCTACTGAAATAGAGGAAACAATTGTGGCTTTTGGTGAAGCTACTCGTAGAGCAATAGAGGCAGGTTTCGATGGGGTAGAAATGCATGGTGCAAATACGTATTTATTACAGCAATTTTTCTCACCCCATTCTAATCGTAGAACAGATCAATGGGGTGGCGATTTGGCCCAGAGAATGACTTTCCCATTAGCAGTAGTTGATGCTGTAAAAAAAGCTGCTGCACTTTCATCGCGTCCATTTCTTGTTGGATACCGTATTTCACCTGAAGAAATGGAAAACCCTGGTATCACAATGGAAGATACACTTTCTTTGGTGGAAGCACTTTCGCAGAAACAATTAGATTACCTTCATGTTTCTGTGATGGATTTTTGGGCAGGTTCAATGCGGGATAAAAAGGATACAGAGGCTCGTGCCTTACTAATTGCAGCTAAAGTAGGTCATATACTACCGGTTATTGGTGTAGGAAGTATTCATACACCAGAAGAAGTAGAAAGAGTTCTTGCTGTTAACATCCCATTGGTAGCCATGGGCAGGGAACTTTTAATGGAACCGCATTGGTTGACTAAAGTAAAAAATAATGCTGCTGACCAAATTAGAACAGAACTCGATGTCGATACTCAAGACTTATTGAATATACCCACTCCACTTTGGAACGGAATGATGTCAAGAACAGGTTGGTTGCCTCTAAAAAAACAACCAACAAGAACTATTTAATTTATAAATATCTAAAACAGAAGTTACATGAACAATTTTGAATTTAAAAATCCAACAAAAATTATCTTTGGAAAAGATAAAATTGCGAAACTCGCAAAAGAAATTCCTGCCAATGCTAAAGTAATGATGCTTTACGGAGGTGGTAGTATTAAGAAAAATGGTATTTACGAACAAGTAAAAAAGGCCCTTTCTGCATTTGAAATAGTTGAATTTGGGGGTATTCCTGCCAATCCGGAATATGAAGTATTGATGGATGCTTTGGAAATTATCAAAGCACAAAAAATCACCTTTTTACTAGCCGTTGGTGGCGGATCTATAATTGATGGAACAAAATTTCTGTCAGCAGCAGCTAAATATGAAGGCGAAACACCATGGGATATTTTATCGCAGCGAAAACCAGTTTTTAATGCCTTGCCATTTGGAACAGTATTGACTTTACCGGCAACAGGTTCGGAAATGAACTCCGGTTTTGTGATTACGCGCAGAGCAACAAAAGAGAAATTAGCAACCGGTGGACCGGCATTGTTTCCACAGTTCTCCATTCTCGATCCACAAGTGATAAGTTCTATTCCACAAAAACAAATTGCAAACGGACTGGTTGATGCATTTACGCACGTGCTGGAGCAATATATGACCTATCCAAATCAGTCGCTGTTACAAGATCGGTTTGCCGAAAGCATTTTGCAAACAATAGTAGAAATAGCTCCTGCAATTTTGAAAGATGCAACGGATTACGATGCTGCTTCCAATTTTATGTGGAGTTGTACCATGGCATTAAACGGATTAATCGGGCAAGGCGTTCCTCAAGATTGGGCCATACACATGATGGGACACGAACTTACTGCTATGTTTGGCATTGATCATGCACAAACGCTGGCCATTATCGCACCAAGCCATTATCGTTTTAATATTGATAGCAAAAAAGAAAAATTGGCTCAATATGCCGAACGTGTTTGGGGAGTTAGCGAGGGATCTGTTTTGGAAAAAGCGAATATTGGTATAGACAAAACGGAAGCGTTTTTCCATTCGTTGGGAATAAAAACCCGACTTTCGGAATATTCTTCGGATTATGCCGGAACAGCTGAAAAAATTTCTGCACGTTTTAGCGAACGAGGCTGGATGGGTCTAGGAGAACTTCAAAAAGTGACACCTGACAATGTATCTGAAATAGTAAAAATGAGTTATTGAAAATTGAGATTAGAAAAGATGAAAACAAGAACGCTTGGAAAAAGCGATTTAAGAGTATTTCCCATAGGCTTAGGAGCTATGGGTATGTCGGAATTCTATGGAGAAACCGATGAGAAGCAAAGTCTTAAAACCTTGCACAAAGCATTGGATATTGGGGTCAACTTTATTGACACTGCAGATGTTTATGGCATAGGAACTAACGAAGAACTTCTTCGGAAAGCCTATAGCGACCGTTGGAATAATTTGGTGTTGGCTACAAAGTTCGGATTTGTAAGAGATAAGAACAATCCAGAGGTGCGTGAACTAAGTGGTTCACCTGAGTATGTAAAAAGTGCTTGTGAAGCAAGTTTAAAACGATTGGGCAGAGAGACAATTGATTTGTATTACCTACATCGTGTGGATCCCAATACGCCTATTGAGGAAACAGTTGGAGCTATGGCGGAACTGGTTAAAGAAGGAAAAGTTAGATATATAGGACTTTCGGAAGTATCTGGCGACACACTAAGGCGTGCCAATAAGGTTCATCCTATTACTGCGGTGCAGACCGAGTATTCCATCTGGTCTCGTGATGTAGAGAAAACTACAATGTCCGTTATTGAGGAATTGGGGATTTCATTGGTACCTTACAGTCCATTAGGCAGAGGTTTTCTATCAGGAAAGATCAGGGACACCTCAGAACTATCCGAAAATGATTTCCGACATACCGTGCCGCGTTTTCAAAAAGAACACTTCGAAAGCAACAAGCTTCTTTTAAGCCGAATTGAGCAGTTAGCTAATATAAAAAAGATAACATCTGCCCAATTGTCTTTGGCTTGGCTATTACACAAAGCAGAAAATATAATTCCCATTCCAGGTACCAAGCATGAAAAATACTTGATTGAAAACGCCAAAGCCGTTGACGTTAAGCTTACCCAAGATGAGATGCTGTATTTAGATGATACTTACAGCACGGTGGCTGGCGAACGCTACAACGATATGGGCATGAAATTTACAAATTTATAATAGAACCTTTAAAAATAGAAAAAATGAAAGTTGAAATATTAAATGCAGTAAACCCTGCATCGCAACAGATATTTGAACATGTTGAGAGTACACCCCAAAGCGAACTTCCAAAAATGGTTGAAAAGGCAGCTAAGGCTCAAAAGAAATGGGCGGCACTAACCTACCAAGAGCGAGGGGTATATCTTAAAAAATTGAAAGACCTCGTTATAGAGCGGGGGGAAGAAATAGCAGAAACTGTCTCAAAAGGTATGGGAAAGCCATTGGTAGAATCATACTTGTTTGGTGTTAATTTAGTGGCAGAAGACCTAGAAGAATATAGCGAAAAGGCCGGGATATATTTGGCGGATGAAGATGTGCTAACACCCGAATATCTTGGTGAGAATAAAAAAGCGCTTGTTCGTTATACCCCTCGTGGAGTGGTAGCTGTTATAGCTCCATGGAACTTCCCGTTTGGTTTAGCAATGTCTCCAGTAATCACAGCCCTCGCAGCAGGAAATTCGGTTGTTCTAAAGCCAACTTCTGCTGTGCCAATGATAGGAAAAGTGATTGAGAACCTATTCAACGATACATTTTCTGATTTTGATGGATTAGCACAAGTTGTTCACGGAAAAGGTAGTTTGGGAAGTGATTTGGCCACAACCAAGGGGATAGATTTTGTTGCCTTTACTGGGTCTACACAAATAGGTCGTCAACTACAGAAACAATTGGCAGAAAACTTGACGCCTTCTTTGTTGGAGCTAGGAGGAAGTGACCCTTTAATCGTTACGGATGATGCCAACTTAACTCGTGCTGCAAAAGCTACTGTATTCGGTCGTTTTTCCAATAACGGACAGATATGTGAAGCGGTAAAACGCGTTTATGTTAATGAAAAAGTCGCCGATACTTTTATTGCAAATGTAAAAAAGGAGGTCGAAGCACTTACCTCAGGGGAATACACCACACCATCAAATGATGTTGGTCCATTGGCTAATGCCAGAGGTGTCGATAACTTGAGGGAGCAATTACAAGACGCATTGGACAAAGGAGCGAAACTAATTGCAGGAGGTTTTCCAAAAAATAATGATACCCTATTTTGGCCAGCTACCGTTTTGATCAATGTAGATCACAGCATGCGTGTTATGCAAGAAGAAGTGTTCGGACCAATATTGCCGATTCAAATCGTAAAGGATGATGAAGAAGCTATAGCGTTAGCTAATGATTCTGAATATGGTCTAGATGCTTATGTGTTCAGCAGCAATATGGAAAGAGCCCATAAAATTGCAAATCAGTTACAGGCAGGTTCTGTAGATATTAATGAAGTATTGGTTCATTATGCGGTATCAGGAATACCGTTTGGAGGTGTGAAAAACTCTGGTATCAATCGTTATCATGGAAAAATAGGCCTACAGTTATTCGCTAATTATAAAGGTATGGTAATAGACAGTGGAGAGAAAGATACCGAAGCACTTTGGTTTCCATATTCTGAAGAAAAACTACAAGGGGCTAAACAGCTTTTGGAACAGTTGAAATAAATTTAATAATTAATAGAAATGATAAAAATGAAAATATTAATCGTATTAACCTCTCATGCATTATTGGGAAATACTGGTGAGAAAACCGGATTTTGGATAGAAGAATTTGCAACGCCTTATTATTATTTAGTAGATAATGGTGCCAAAGTTACCTTGGCATCACCCGAGGGAGGACAACCTCCTATCGATCCCACGAGTGATAAACCGGAAAATCAGACAGAATCCACCAAACGGTTTAAAAATGACGAGGCATTACAGAAAAAGTTGAGTAAAACGCTTAAACTATCTGAGATATCTGCAAAGGAATATGACGCAGTATTTTATCCAGGTGGTCACGGTCCTCTATGGGATTTGGCCGAGAGTGAAGTTTCGGCAAAGTTGATCGAGAGCTTTTATAATGCCGATAAACCTGTTGCCTTTGTATGCCATGCCCCTGCAGCTTTGAAAAATGTAAAAAATGTTTCGGGTGAGCCACTTGTGAAAGGGAAAAAAGTAACTGGATTTACAAATTCAGAGGAAGAACTGGTTGGTCTTACCGATGTTGTACCATTTCTTGTTGAAGACATGTTAAAGGAAAATGGAGGTATATATAGCAAATCAAATGATTTTGAGGCTTATGCTTTGGAAGATGGATTGCTCATCACAGGACAAAACCCAGCCTCTTCTCAAAAAGTGGCAGAATTATTATTAACCAAATTGGAGTCAAAAAAATAGGCTATTCTGGTCATTCTATGATGTAAATATCACAGGAGCATCTTTCTTTCTCTTCACTGAAGAGAAAGAAAGATAGACTAGAATACAGCCTCATTAACAAATTAAAAATAATTTATATTTTATGATAAAAGTCGTAGCCAAGAATTTTGCTAAAGAAAATAAAGTTGACAAAATTTTAGAACTGGCAAAGGAATTAGTAGAAAAAACAGTAAAAGAAGTAGGTTGTATTAAGTATGAAATGTACCAAAATACAAAAGAGCCAACAGAACTAATAATGCTGGAAGAATGGGATACAGAAGAAGATTTAAACAATCATATGTCTTCAGAACATTTTAAAAGAATAGTTCCTCAGATGGCAGAGCACATTAATAAAAAGGCAGAAATTAATATCTACAAAAAAGTGATTTAAACATTTTGTAAAATATCAAGAAAAGAAAATATGGAAAATGAAGTGCTGAAAGCAATAAGGAACAGAAAAAGTACAAGAAAATATAAAGAGGAGCAAATAAAGGAAGAAGAGTTGCAAGCAATACTCGAAGCAGGCATACAAGCCCCCAGTGCAATCAATGCTCAATCATGGCATTTTACAGTAATTCAAAATAAAGAGCTGATTGGTCAGATAAATGATAAATCGAAAGAGAAAATGCTTGAAAGTGATGATATTTCAATTAGAAATATTGGCAAAAGCACGATGAGTATATTCTACAATGCGCCCACTGTCATAATCGTATCAGGTAAAGAAGATGTGAGTTCGTCATTAGTTGATTGTTCTGCAGCCATCGAAAATATGCTGATTGCCGCTGAAAGTATAGGTTTAGGAACTGTATGGATAGGGCTTGTCAAGTTTTTCTTTATATTTAATGAAGAGGTAAAAAAAATAAAATTACCAGATGGATATGAGCCATTTTATGCTGTGGCAGTTGGTTATAAAGAAAATAGTAGCGTTTTAACGCCATCAAAAAGGAATCGGGAAGTTGTAAATTATATTAGATAGATGGTATTTAAATGAGTTGTATTATTGACAGTAGATCGTTAGATTCTAGATGTGAGACACTTGTAAATTTACGCAACTATTAAACATAAAGATTATTAAGTTTATATATATATATATGACACTTCTGTATTTTAAGTAGTTACAAAAGATACCGAGCTTTTGATTAAATCACAATGTAAAAAAATCGAATAGAATTTATTAAATAAGACATATATGAGCATTTTTGGAGTAACAAAAGGAACAGAACTCGAGAAGGAAATAGATAAGATGTGGAAAGGAGAAGCTCAAGGAGCTGCGATGTATGCTGGCTTAGCTCTCTTAGCTAAAGAAAGGGGACTTGAAGAAGTTTCAGAAAAACTAATAAAAGTATCAGCAGATGAAGCACGTCATGCAGGATTATATGCCGTATTAAATGGCCATGTAAATGGAGACATTTTTGAAGTACTAAAAAAGACAGAACCAATAGAAAGCAATGGCGTAGAAAAATTACAACAGTTTGCTGAGCGTGTACGAAAACTAGGGATGAAAGAAGCAGCCGATCATATAGAATCTGCTGCTTTGGACGAGGGTAGGCATGGAGAAATACTAAAAGATTTAGTAAAGAGATTTATTGCTGTCCAGTAAAAATTAGTGGACCAGTCACTGTCCATAATTTTGTGTAAACTATAATTTAGATTGGGGTTTAGTCGAGCGTCTAAATCCCAATTCTATCTTCAAGGATAGCCATAAATTGATTCATTACAATACCCCAGTTGCGAATAGGCATTGTCCATCTCTTTTCAATCTCACTTATAGCCAGCCAAACAGACTTTCTCAGCGTGTCATCGGTAGGGAATGAGAGTTTGGTTTTTGTGTATTTCCTGATTTTACCATTCAGGTTTTCAATGAGGTTTGTTGTATAGATAATGGTACGTATTTCCACCGGGAAATCAAAAAAGGCCGTCAAATCATCCCAGTTTCGGCGCCAACTCTGCACGGCATGGCGATACTTTGGACCCCATTTCTGCTCAAAATGAGTCAAGGCCGATTCTGCCTGTTCACGATTAACCAAAGTGTATATTTCCTTCATATCCGCCGTAAACTCTTTCAGATCTTTCCATACTACATAGCGGCAGGAATTGCGAATTTGATGCACTACGCATATTTGAGTTGTCGAGTTGGGAAAAATCGTCTTAATCGTATCGGTAAAGCCATTCAGATTATCTGTGACGGTAATGAGTATATCTTCCACACCACGGGTCTTTAAATCTGTTAGTACGCTCATCCAGAATGAAGAGCTTTCCGCCTTGCCTATCCACATACCCAACACTTCTTTATAACCCCGATCGGTTAAGTCCCACACACAAATAGGCTGTCTTATTAATAATCTTGCCTGCTTCTCTGACCTTAAAGACAAGGCCGTCCATCCAAACAACCATATAAAGCCGATCCAAAGGACGGCTTTGCCACTCTGAGGCGGCTTGGGCTATTTTGTTTGTGATGATCGAGATGGCACTGGTTGAAAGAGTTATCTTGTAGATATCACGTAGTTCGTCTTTTATGTCTGAGACGCTTATTCCTTTAGCATATAAGGAAATCACAAGCCATTCTATGGATAATCCCCGGCTCTGATGTTTGGATACAACAACCGGATCGAACTCTCCGTTGCGATTACGAAGGATCTCAATCATACATTCTCAGTGTTCAGTTTGGATTTTCTTTGTAAAACTGCCATTGCGGGAGTTACCCGAATTGTGACCGTCAACCGAATGCTTTTCATGGTCTAAATGTGCATCCAGTTCATCTTGTAGCATCTGTTTTAATACTTGGGAGTGAAGATCTGACATCCTCTTCTATCTTTAACAGGCTCGAAAATTCCTTGCTAAGCATCTCAGTAGGAACTACTTGCCGCTTTTCACGTTTTACCATAATACTGTCCATGAATTATTCAGTTTTAAAAATATAAAAAATAACTCGAATCTAAAGACCCGAGTTATCATTTACACCATTTATTGGACAGTGTTTCTATTTTAAAGGACCTGAGTAATTACTTGTCATAGCTGTTCTTCAAAATTTGAAGTTTTTTACTTTCTTCACCTATACCACGTAGATATTCTTTTAGCACACATTGTAAATGATTTTGCCACAATTTTTCGAATGCATCTTTTGAATTGGCATAAAGAGCATATTTTAAAAAATAAGCGGCTCCAATCTGGTAATCCAAAGTTAATCCTATTTCTTCACTAATAATTGTATTATTTAGAGAATCCATTTTATTGATAATATCTGTATTTGCATTCATGCAGGCTTCAATCAGCTCTGTTTCATTTTTCATTCCTTTAACTAAAGCAGCATAGCTCTCCTCTTTTCCTAACATATTTTCTGCGCTCTCTTTAGCAGTAATTTCTATAAAAGCGAAACGTCTTCGCATTGCAAAATCCATTGATTCTACTGAGCGATCAATATCATTCATTGTACCAATAATATAAACATTCTGTGGAATATAGAAACCATTTTTAAAAACATCTTCTGCTTTTGTAGAATCATCTATATTAATCAAATTCTGATATTGTGTTTCAATAATACCATTTTTCCCTCGATAACCAGAATCTATAGCAAAAAATAATTCACCAAATATCTTTGAGATATCACCACGATTGATTTCATCAATGATGAAAACAAAATTTTCATTACTGTGACTTATGGCTTTCTTACAGAACTTTTTGAATATTCCATCTCTTCTCTTAAATCCAATATTACCTATTTCTTCATATGGTCGTAGTCCTTCCACAAAATCAGTATAATCTAAAGAAGGATGAAATTGGACAAAACCTATATGATCATTGATGAACTGATTCTCTTCCATTGTTGTATCTGACTTTATACTTGATTTTATCATTTGAGAGGCTATTAGTTTGGATAAATAAGTTTTACCTGTACCTGGAGCTCCATTTAAAATCATATTTTTATTAGCCAACAATAAATCTTGATATCTTTTTGTCATACCGTTCATTTTATAATTATAAATTTTGAGATAGAATTTATTAAACATCTTAGCTATTTCTGTATTTGGCTCACTATCATCAAATAGCCCTAAATCTTCGATACTAAATTTTTCAGAATCTTTATATTCTGGTGGGTCAAGCCAATACATATAATCAGTAAAAGCCAAATGAGTAATTCTTGTTTTTGCGTCATTCCATTTAGCGTATATATTTATACCTGTCTCTTTCCAATTCAGATAACACTTCTTAGTATAGTATCCTTTTCCATAATGTCCCTGAACATTGATACAAATAGTACTATCCCCATAGTCCTGCCATTCAGATATTTGATTCTGAATTTTTGCTCCGCTGTAGCCTTGTCCACATGTCTGGAAAGTCATATTATGAATCAGAGGAGCGATATATATTGAATACCCTTTATTATCTATAGACTCATTTTGGATGTATTCTAAATGGGCAATAAAGTATTCAAGAAGTTTTTTGAATCTTTTAAATTTATCTTCACTCATTATTTTCTTTCATTTATTAATCATTATTTCCCATTATTTTATTCCTTAAAAAAGAAAAAGATGGTTAGTATAATAATATTCATTTTGCAAAAATACAAAGTTACTTAGTTTATAGCAAATTCATTATTGTTTATTCATGCAATATTTGATATATGATATAGTGATGTTTATGCTATTTTGAGCTTTAAAAAAATGAATTTTTCTATATTTAGAGAGTTTATTAATCATCACATATAATATTGGATTTGAATTGTGCATGTTAAAAAATGATTTTATCTTCCTCTCCGAAAATGCTGTTCTTCGTCTGCTTCTTCTTGCTGGTCCTGAACTTTATCCTGTTGCTTGTCGTGTTCGTAATCTTCTAATTCACGGTAAGCTCCACGCATAAAACTATATGCGGATTCTTTGTCTTGAGGCATCTCACGTGAAGTAAACACTTCCTTGTCTAGATCAGAGTCGTACAGATGCATGAAGTATTTGTCTTTTCCTTCTGACTCATCTCGTGATATCAAGTAATAGGTAGAATTGGTAAAGTTCTCATTCTCTAGTATTATAGCTTCTTTACCATTATAAGTTTCGAAGCCACACATCATAAAACCATTATCACGTCTCGCACCCCAATATTCTTTCATAAAGGTGTCTAATGCCTCTCTATTCTCAAAAATACTATTGCTTAATGATGGCGACTGTTCTGCAACGCAAGGTTCTTGCTCACTCTCGGCTTGGTAGACCGGCATTTCAGAAAGTTTTTCACTAGCACCTTCAAGGTTAGCGTCTAGGCTGAAATTATGGTCATAGGGAAAACTATGCATTACAGTCATGCCAATATTGGTTGCAGAACCAATATCTAAAGTGTTCTTATCTTGATTGTATTGAATATAGAGAATATCGCCACTGGGCATTTCAAAAGCAGGAATGTGAGTATTCATCATTTTAGAGAACTCCTCTGAGACCATCGCTTTGGCAACGTCTTTTACGTCATCGGTTGCATCTTCAAACAGTCCATATCTTTGGATGGCATCACGAACATCTTGTTGAGTAACCTTTCGAATGATGTCATAAGTACCACCAACGCTAGGATTATAAACTACTGCATAGTTTTCATCTTCAGCGAGGACAACATCAGTAGGGTAACGACAGGATGAGGTATAGGTATGAGATAAATTGATGGAGTCTCCATTATCATACTCAGCAGCTTCCATAATCATGCCGTTATAATCCTGACTATCCTGCATCTTATCAAATATATGTGTATCATCAGCCATCTGCAAATAGTTTACTGATGCATAGAATACAGGTTCCTTTTCCACGGTGTTTGTCTCTTGTTCTTCCACTTTGTTGTCTAACTTTTCTTTGACGGCATCGATTTTCTCTATGATAATACCACTTGCTTTTTTCACATCCATCAAGACTGTCTTAATGTAATCTGGAGATTGCTTCAAGTTATCTAGCCATGATTTTAGATACATAGCACTATCCGTCTTTAGTCCTTTCGTTAACTGATATTTGGTAGCGACTAATGCAGCCGACAACTCTGCCGTTAGCTCTTCCTTGCTGTATTCATCGCTCCCGAAACCACTATTAGGATTTAACCTATTCAATTGCTTTTCGCTTCCTGTACTATGAGCCATCTCATGCCATAAATTTGAGTAGAAAGACTCACCATCCTTGAACTGTGACTTCTCCGGGAAAGTTATGGCATCCTTTGAAATTGAATAGAATGCCGCATCTTGGTGGATAATGTTGATTGGGCATATCCAACTTTTGTCCTCTATCATCTTATCCATTGGAGGGAACGAAAAATGTTCTCCATTGCCATTCGGCTTATTGATTTTGTTCTCTTCGAGTAGCTTATTATACAGTTCAGGACGAGCCTCTTTAATATTGGTTTGTGCCACGTTGAATACACAATAAACCTTTTGCTTCGGATAAACATTTACGCCCTGTTTCTCATCATTAGACATCTGTTTGTAGTCATCGTAACTAATGCGATTCTTGGTTTCCTTATCTATACATGTGAATGTGGTCAGGAATACAGGGAAGGATTTTTCTCCTTTATTTACACCGACATGAGGTAAAGGTTCTCCATTAGCATCAAGCATAGCGGAACGCATACCTTGCTTATCCTTTTGGTAATTTAAAGCCATGACACGGTCGAAAGTTACGTATATTGGTAATTCGTAGTTGTTCTTTTCTCCATGCATCATGAGCATCAGGCTGTTCATTCCATTATACTCACGTCCGGACAAGTTCTTCGGAATACGCAAAGCTGACTCTGTAAACCATGGTTTCTGCCATGACTGACCATCTTGCAACGATTGAATCTTTTCAATCATTAGCTCCGCAAAGGTATCCAACGCTTTTGATTCAGCACTTGAACCGTCTGCCTGATACTGTTTGTTTTTATTATAGTATGCCATAGCTTATTAAAATGGAAGTTCTTCTTTCTTTTCCTGGTAAGGTTGTTTTACCCATTTACTCATCTCTTTGATACGGCAACCTAGGTTCAAGTTGTCATTGTAGATGGACAAATCCATATCACCTTTTACTTCAATCGTGCCCTTGGGGATAAGAAAATCCTCTATTACATCCGAGAAGCGGATGAAACGTACCCATGTATATTCAAATCCATCAGCTACCTTCTCAGCACTATAAGCAGAACATGCCAAATAGGGACGATTCTTTTTGTCTGTCTTCATCTCAATGTTCTTACCGAGAGTTCCACGAAAATGCATTTCACCTTCAATACCATCCTTTGATTGCTCTGGATAGAAGTTGGATTGATTTTCAGACATATCTAGATATAGCTCAGAACCGCGTTTCTTGAAATAGAGTACACCTTCAACCTCGATACGATGACCTGTTACGTATTGGGCTGCAACCGAACTATCGTTGCTATCTTTGATAACACTGATGTTTATTGTCTTGTTGATTCCATTATTAGGAGACAACACTACATTTACAGAGTAAGTCATGAATTGCTTACCCTCTTTACTCGCACGTACTACAGCAGCTCTGCCGATGGTTCCGTTTACTTTTACATTACATTTAATCATTTCAAAATTACTTTATTATTTATACCATTTTAACCATCTGACCAAAGACGTAGGTAATTCGAAATGTTATTTGCGTTGCATATTTTGTTGTTGACCTTCCTGTTGAGATACAGCTTCCTCATAGTTTTGTGAAGCTTGTTGCGATAATACAAGGGTATTGACCATTCCTGATATTCGCAATCTTTTGGCTTCATCTGTTAGTTCGGTATTACTCAAAATCGATGAAAGACGACTCATCTCTGCATTTGTCAGTTCACGAGAAACTTTTGTTGTACCGTTATCAGCTATCAGTACAGCCTTGCCATCAGTATCGACAGACAATTTGCACTCCTTTAGGGTAGGCAGCAAAGATTTCAAATCCACCTGCTTACCATTTACGGATTGTGAAATACTTTCTTTTTTCTCTTCATCGGACTTGTTATCGATCATCAAGGCAAGAGGAAGAAGACTCATAAACATTGACATCGCTTTTTCCATAATAGGATCACCGGTTGATAAACCTGTACCACTATCTTCAGATGAGAGCAATTTCTTCATCCAATCATCCGGCGACAGATTAGTCTCCTGTTCCGGTTTCACATCGCTTTTATACTTTGCCAGCAAATCATTGCCGTTATGAAGAGCTTGTAACTGGATATTTCCTTTTTGTGCTATCTCTGCCAAATATGCCGCAGGATCTACATCCCTGCTTGCACCTTCCGATGTTATTGCCTTCACACCTAAATGGAGATGTTCACCCGTTGTTCTTGTTCCGGTATTCCCCGATATACCTAGTTTCTGTCCGGCTATAACATCATCACCGACTTTCATATCGACGCTATCGAGATGCATATAAGTGACCTGAACCTTGCTTTTATCTTCTCGTTGGTATTCTACGGTGAGTGTTTTACCACCTGCTGTATTTGCGTTTTGATTGACCGCAATTACCTTTCCTGATTTTTCAGTAGCTAGTACTGCCTCATGGTCAGTTCGGATATCAATGCCTTTGTGCATTTGTTCCTTACTTTTATCCATAGGGTCATTACGCATACCAAAAGGAGATGTGATAAAGAGGAACTCATCACGCTTTAATGGAAAAGAATAGTCATTGCTTATATTAGCATTTATAGTTTTACTACTATTAGTATCAACTATTCCACTTATTTGTGTATTGCCTGAATACCTATCAGTTGAACGTTTGTTTTGCTCTACACCAAAGGATTTTCCTTGCGATTGCATCTCTGCCATTACTTGTTTATCGTATTTCTGTAAGCCATTAACTTCGATTATTTTTTGAAGATTGGCTGCATAACCGCCACCTGTAGCGTAACCAGCTTTCTCTATTCCTTTTGTCCAACCTTTATAGTCGTCAGCAGAAAGGGAGAAGCAGCCTTTGTAACGTGTACTGTTCTTCAAGAATTGTGAATGGTGTTCATAAGAGTCACCCACAGATGCGTAACTACAAAACTTTTCGTTCGGCTTATCATCAGTGTATAGACCATACTTTCCTCCGTTACTGATCCATGATTGAGTCGCTTTGATACCAAAATGATTATTCTCGTTACGAGCTAACTGACTTTGTCCGTTGCTACTTTCAAGAATAGCCTGAGCAAGGATTACAGATGCGGGAATACCATACCTTTTCATCTGTTCACATGCTTCGGGCGCATACTTACTAGCGTATTCTGAATTTTTACTCATTACTTTTATCTTCTAATACCGTTGCTGCGTTGTTCTTCCTCTTCAACACCTTCGTCTTTACCCTCAGACATGTCTGTTTCTTTCTCTGATGCTTGTTCTGCTATAGGTTCAGGAAAATCACATAGAGCTATTCTGTTACCATCACGTATAAGTTTAGGGAGATATGTATCAAGTTGATGATATGGGAACGATGAAGTTTTCATCTTCTGACCATCAGGAGCCAGTTCATCTTTCAACTCTATACCCAAACATGAAGCTAATTTCTTGGCATCTTTATTATACGTCTCATAATCATTGCCGATACGAAACAAGATGACAGCATCAGGATGTTTGTCTTTCAGATTATCCCATTGAATCAATGCACATCTTTTTTCCGGCTTTTGTGAGTTTTCGTCCTGCTTTTGAACCGTTTCCTGTACTTGCTGCTTCTGTTCCACGTCAGTTGATTGTTTCTCATTAGCGTTCGTTTCAAGTGTATTACCTTTGCGTAGGACATCAGCAAAGAGTGTTGCTGCCAAGTGTTTCTTGTATTCGGTCTTGTCATCGGCAATCCATAGACGTTGCCACTGGCTGGGAGAAACAACACGAGGTTTGACATCAGCTTCGCCTGAGATTTTTGCATCACAGAGAATAACATCATTCTTCGCACGGAAAACATTGACTCTTTCGATACGATTCAAATCAATATCTTCTTCATGTGAACTAAATAAATCAACTTTCAAGTCAGGCTTGGTCTCTGAAAGAGCATAATATTTTTGGGCTAACTCCAAACGCAAGCTGTCAACATTATCTTGTGCTTGTTTTAAAGTAGTGAAGAAGCGATTCAGGTCTGCTTTATCAGGATATATTGCAAATGAGTCTCTTCCTTCCGGTTTGATATACATAGCCCAACGTTTATCATCATCCTGCACCATCTGTATGCGGTCAAAGCCGATTACTTTTGCCTGTTTCACTGCATCAGTCACATCAATGCGTGATATATCCTCAAGATTCCAGTTACGCAATCGTGCAATTGTGACTTCTTTATTATCAAATGTGCTGTCGTTGGGACGATAACCTAAAATGCCACTTGAGTTAAAGAACTTCACATTTTCAAAACCTTCATGTTCCAAGGCTCGCTTGATACGTTCTTTTGACATGCCGGGCACTTCATTGTTCACCTCTAATGAAGCCCCTGCCGGTAGTACTACATCCACCGATTTATCGGCTTTGTCTCTAATCAGCACAACCATCTTGGTATCGGCATTAGGATGTTGACTAATCTCATCCGAAATGTAAAAATGCTGTGGCAACTGGCTCTGCATCTTTTCTGTCTGTTTCTGATTAATGTAGGAGGAATATTCTATTTTCTCACCGTTTTCAGCTTTACGAATCACGTCAAGCGCATTGTTCAAATCACTTTCTACAGCATCGATCAGGCAAGGATTTTCTTTTAGTTCCCTGTTCCAATGGTCAACCAAATTAAGACTTTCTTCTGAGAGACGAGCCGGCAGCCCCATTTCCATCATCTTCACACCCGAAGCTAATTCTACAATCAGACGTTCCTGCTTAACTGCATCGTCCGATGGTGCTATACCATTCTTCATCACCATTCCTTCACGTGATAGTCGTTGCTGATTACCTGTAGCACTGACTACATGACGAAGCATCTCCTGTACATACTCATTGTAATGTTCAAAGTTCTCCTGCTTTGGCATATAGACAGCATCTTTTCCGGAATCATAGTGTGCGACACCGCTTCCGTCACGTCGCAACGGCATTAGGTTTTCACGCATCTTCAGCATGAAGTCATTAACCATCATGTGGATTCCCTTACTCGAAGACTGGGATTCACTGCGGTTTGTGTCACCGCCATAGCGATTTACCTGCTTTTCGTAAGCTTCACCGTCAACCATCGGTAATAGTGTCTGGTCGATATTGAATAGATTTCTTACCTCTCTATTATGAACACCTTTGTATTGCGTTCTTTCTGTAGATGGCAATTCCTTATAGTCATTTCTGGAGATAATATCATCGGGATTATTACGATTCACATACTTATTCCAATTGTACCAGTTGAAAGGTACACCACGCTCATGTTCTCTCACACTTTCTCCACGTAGTTTGGCTTCGTTGAAGAGAGTATATAGATTTGTCTTGTAGCCCTCTTTATCGGAATGAAGCCCCATCACAAGCGCATTGAAGGCACTGACTTCACAACCTTTGGGATAAAACTTAGGTATCGTCTTTCCTTTGGTATTCAACCAATAACCATCATTATTACGTGCATTTGCCAACGCCTCGGTGATTAGTTCCACTTGACGTTCAGCGGCTAATTGTTCTGATTGATTTTTCTCTTTCATTATATTTCTAATTATTGTATTCCTCTTGTTCTTTGAATGGTCTCGTTTTCACGTTCACCATAGTTCTGTTGTGCCATCTGACGCATTTGGTCATTCTTTGCAAGTACAGCATTAGCCAGTGTGTTCAATGGGAGTGCTCCTGAATTAAAGGCATCAACCACATTAGTTGTTAGTTGAATGGTACATGGTATATTGTCAATAGTTGCTATCAGGCAGTTGCCACGCAGTACAGGATTTTGTAATCTGCTGTTCAATGGTTCATCTGAATAAGTCTTAAAGCGTTCCGCTCCCGGTGAACGATTGATCGATTCGCTTTCTTGTTGCTTCCATGATAAAGCTTCCTTACCTGATTTGTTCAACAGATTGATGCCACCCATACTTATAAGAAGTGTCTTTATAATGGGATTCTTGGTAAATAATCCAGCCATGATAAGTGCCAAAGGGATCATGGTATTCTTCATATTCAGTGACTTTGTTTTCCCTGTGAACATACCCACGATAACATCAGGGAGCATAGCTAAAGAATACCCTAGGTTGCCAAACACATTACTGAAGCCATCCATGCCAGTAGCATTCGCCAGTAGGTCGAGCCACCCACCACTGTTGTTGTTTAAAGGTTGCTGTTCCTGCTGCTGTCCTTGTTGCTGTTGAGAAGAATTTACTGTTGAAGATTCTTCTTGTTTCTCTGTATTCTGGCTTTCTCTCTCTGCCTTTGCTTGAGCAACTTTTTGGGCATCATATTTTGCTTTATTAGCCAGATATTCCTCTTCCTTTCCTGGTGCTACAACCAAAGGGACATTCTTGTACTTTGCATTATTGGTCTCGGAAATTGATATTGGAAAAGGATATTTGTTTGTTGCATTTGTATTCCATGCCATAGGCTTAAATTGATAATCATTGAGATATATTTTTCGATTCAATTGTTGGTTGAGCGATTTCAGATAGTCATTATCTGCACCATTAAGTTTTTTCGCATCTTTTCTAAATTCATTGAAAATATTCTTATTACTGCCGAACACACCTTTACTGATAGCGGCTTCCATCGTAAGCTCTTTCTTTTGTTGTGTATTAGTAACTTTATCAATGGCATAACCGGCAATAAGGTCAACCCCAACAAACGATGCAAAGGATTTCCATGCGCCTGCTCCGCCCATGCTAATTGCATCCACCGCCGAACCGACAGCACGTCCTGACATCTTTTCTGTAGTGCTTGGATGATATGCTTTCTCACCACGTTCCTCAATTTCCTTTGTCAGCGGTGATTTCATGAGTTCTCCTGTTAATCCCCAAATACTGCTCTGTGCTGCTTTACGGATGATATAAGCAGCAGATGACTTGGGCATACCATCATGTACGAGTTTGTTTACCATCAAATCTTCCATGCGTGCACCAACATAGGCATAGGCTAAATCGCATCCTAATTGTTTTGAGAGTGCATCATATTTATTTCTACCCATTTGCTTAATAGCAGCGTCTCGCCATTGTTCAGCAAACAGGGCAAAGTCTTGTTGAAGCTTACCTGACTGCTGAATCTTTATATTGACCATTTGAATATAGTCTTCGGTGGTCTTACTATTCCATTTGCCTGTCATTCGTACAGCCTGTATAGGGTCAGTTGTCATACCATAAGGCATTGCTGAAGCGAGAATCCCTGCCGGACTTTGCATATAGTCCGAGAACTCTTTCGTCTGCTTCTTATTTAGGTCGTCCCTTACCTGCTTCATTACAGGTGAAACCGCAGCATCAAAATAGTGCTGTAGTCCGTATTCTATGGCGGTAAATTGTTCGGGATTCTTGATTTGACTCATGTCTTGCTTTTATAGTTCATTGTTAAATGTTCAACTGACTGAGCAATTGCTCTCTTGTTTGTTCAATAGCCTGATGATACATGGCCATCTGCTTAGGATAATATTCTTCTAACCATGTGTCCTTTTCAACTTGTCGATGGATAAAGAGAATTGCCAATTGTCGGGTAATCTCCACGGACTCTTCACCTTCCTCTCGATTGTTAAACCATGCTTTTGTCCACCAACGTGTTTCTGCTCGATCTGGATATACGCTGACTAAACGTGGAATATCAAAACTCTGAACGTCGAAATCCAACTCAGATAAAGGATCGATAATTCCGCTGTCACTCAGGGCTTCGTCGAGGACTTTTTTTTTAGGACATCATTCATGGTCGAGAGATAGACATTGTGTCTTAATGCCAAATAGTTTAAGAAATCACCAATGAGCAGATTCTGAACCTTACATACCAATGGCATTGCTCTCTGACCGATGCCTAATGGATTGGCCATAGATGGCATACTGTCGAAAAAATAGTTCTTGGAGGCTGAGAGTGAGAAGATGTTTCTCAGACTTTGCTCTGTTCGTTCAGGAAGAATATACTGTCCTCGATGTAGATCCATCAGATAGGTCGGCAGGAAATGCATCATTAATTCTTCGATTTCATCTTTGTCTTTCTCATAGTTGGTAGGAGTGTTCATCTCGAAGTTCTCAAACTCAGGGAAAGAAAGGCTTCCATTGTGTTCGATGGCTTTGATGTTGCTGAATAGCATACTCAGAAAATCTATCGGATTCATTTCTTCACCGTCAAAACGAACTTCCAGATGTAACAGGTCACCACTCAAGGCTACCATCATTCCTGCTTGTACATTCTGACCGAAGTTAGCATACACATCTGCAAGATGAGAATATTTCACCTCGTACTTTCCATACCGTATAACTTGATAGATTCCATGTTCATTGTCTCTGCCTACACCTGACACTGTACCGGTAGCCAAAGCCGAGAGTAGATAGCGTGTCGCATTAAAATCCAGTCCATGGTGAAAAAAAGTCTCACCGCTGACAGGATGTCTCTGATTGCCATAACCCAAGGATAGTTCTACATTTTTGTCTCGTTCCTCAAAAGGCATGCAATAGCCACTATCTGAACGCAATATCATTTCTTCTGTATAATTCATTTTACTTTACTGTTTTGATTATCTTCTTCTTCCACCACCTTCTGCTTGACTTTCTGATTGAGCCATGCTTTGGGATGCTGTGTTAGTACCTCCTCCAAGTACTTGTGACATATTAGAGTTATTTCCTATCAGCATCATGCCAAGCATGGCACCTGCTATCTTGCCGAGCCATCCGAAGCGTCCAAATGATAGGAATCCTGCGATGACGAGTCCTGCAAGACTGAGTCCCGAAACATTTCCACCACCAAGATTTTTGAAGAAGTTACCGAACATATCAACGCCGTTTCCTCCGAAGATACCACGGAAGAAATTGCTCATACCGCTCCATTTGCTGTTGATATCACTCATAGCTCCATTGACGGAGTCTACCGCTTCCCCGGCCTTCTCTTTCAATCCCTTTACATCATCAACGACCTCTGTAATCTTATTACTGGTATCTTTTCCAACCACCAAATCTGAGGTGGTTTCCAACACACTCTTATCATTTACGATTGCCTCCCATGTCAGATAACCTGCCGTTCCACCGACAGCAGCAGTCTTTGCAGCTGTTCCTGCTCCTCTAAGGGCTTGGGCTGGATGAATGACTGAATTACTCAATGTACGACCACCTGCACCGACGAATTTGCCAGTGTTAGAAGCCGTACTTTTTGCGAAGCCTTTTAATAATGTTCCCCATTTGCTCATTATTCTGATTTTTGATTGATTACTACTATTTCATTACTTTTTTCCCATTACGTTTCCATCTGTTCATACAATCATTGACTATGGACTGCTTGTCAACCTTTTCACGACTGCCTTCATCTATCTCTGCCCATATATCCGCCATTGAAGTATATTTCACTGCACGAGTAAGACGTTGTAAACGATGGTTCATCAACTTGAGCTTGGGGCGGATATTGAACACTATCTCTATTCGCTCTTTCTCTGTCATTTTGTTATCACTCAGACATACCTGCCTAATATCATTACATATATCTACGCTACCCATAATCAGCTCTCTATAGATTTTATTACGTTTGGTGGATAATGCTACAGCCAGTGCATTACCGGCATGATTATCTAATTGCCTTGTGAAGCCATCCATGTTTTTGACTAGACTATTTATCTCGTGATAGAAACCATATATCTGTGCGGCATATACCACAATGCCACGAAATGAACTCAGGTAATTATTGAACTCCCGTTGCAAGTCGGTTGTACCTTCTACTTCTTCTTTCATCCATACATGACCAGTAGTCTGCAAAAGCATGACCGTCTCTTGTTTCTTCAGTTCCTTTTCAGCCTTTTCTGTATACAAAACAATCATACCTGCCAAAGCAGGGTCGTTCTGAGCGAAAATCTTCGGACTGAAACTTAGTGTAAGGATGAGCATTACAATGATTCGATTCATATTAGAATTGTATAGGTGTTAGTCCTGCACTACGGCTGCCGCTCTTCGCCATCTGGAATAGGAATCACGAGCAATCGTTGCATTATCTCTGTCAAGCATACCGGATGTTGCATTGTTCCACACATCATTCATAGTATAATAGCGGATACTAAGGTGGAGACGTGATAACTTCTTTTGAAAGTCACTGAGCTTATCGTTAAGTGCCCAAAGGGTACGTGAACGTTCAGCTCCTGTCAGCATATTCTCAGAACCTCCGGTGGCGACTGCATCCTTCAGAAGATTATATACGGATACCAATTCTGTAGCTGTCTCGATATATAGATTATTCATACTGATGGAGGCTGCAATGCCTTGTGGGTTGTTCCCGACCGCCTTACGTAATTTCGATAGGGTGATAAAGATGCGTACGCCATCATTATATAAATGTGTACATGCTTTCAGCGATGAAGCATAACCATTTACTGTCTTGAGATAGCTGTTATATTTCTTCTGCCACTGATGCATCTGATTGAACTCCGCTGCTATGGCGTTTTGAAGCAGTGCGGTCTTTGTCTGACCTTTTATCTGTTTTTCTATCTGTCCGTTAATGGCTTCATTACCTTCTGCCAACGCAATATATTCCATCGGGTTAGTTGCCGCTATCTGGGCCTTTACTTGAATGGTCGTTGCACTTGCTAAGGATATAGCCATAAGTACTGTTCTAGCGATTAGTGATTTCATATATTGAATTGTTTCTACGACTGATGATGACTCTTTCCCTTATCATGGGAACGATTTGATTGTTTGCTATTACTCCGACAATATCTAAACTTGGAGTTGACCTGTCACCCGAAAAGATGGTTATAGTCTTCATGGAAAACAATTGTTGCATGAAAGTCTGATGTTCGTTAAAGTCAACAATACGATACAATTCCAAATAGTCAACCTTACGCTGAAAGATGCCATGTTCAACCACAAGCTGTTCACTGCCAATCAAATATTTGATTTTACGCAGATAACAGAAGCTATAGAGTAACATCAGGGAGATTATACCAACAATAATCAGTACAAACTCAGTAAATGGCATTCCATCCATTCCTGCATAGATGAGACCTGATATACACAATAATAGCAGAGGCAGTTCATTTATTACAAACTGTTTCCAATGCGGAGTGATAAGTATGGTTTGGAATAAGGGCTTTTGTTGCATCTTTCGTTGTTTTGCAGTTATCGATGAAACCACGAGCGTTTCTTTTCTTCCTCTCTCTCTTCGGCTTCCTCGTTCTTATCTTTTTCTTCGTACTCTTCCTCACGTTCTACAACGACATCATTGCCGTTGTCATCAAAGGCTGTCTCAATCTCATCGGTTTGCGAATAGGCTTTCTTGTCAAGCAATTGGTCGTTCCAATCTTTGTAAGATTTGTCGCATGGCTCGTAATATATTCTCTTGTCCTGTGAGGCACGAAATTCAGCAACGGCTGCTCGCATTGCATCGGAATATACTTTATGGCTCTCTTCAAGAGTTTTTCGTATGTCTGATAAATCGTCTTGGCATACCAGACCACTTTGCTTAGAGGAATAATACTCCTCGGCATCACTTTCGTACTTGCCATATAGGTCAAGTAAGTCTTTAGGCAATAGCCATTCATCACCTGAAAAAATACTGTCATTACGTAGCGACATCATATAGGCTGATAGTTTGTCACTTACCATACCCATATTGAGGTGAAGTTTATTTGCGACTTCTTCCAATTTAAAGTCTCTATCAGCGAAGTTTACCAGATGTTTTTCTCCGTTAGTTTCAATGATGGTTGAATCTCCTTGAGCCACGACTTTCACGTCTGCATTATTGTTTGCCACAAGAAAGTTCAAAGCGAAAGTTCGTCCGGCTTCATCTCTATCGAAACATAGATGATGGTTTGCGGTTTGTGTCTGTGCCAGCATTCCTTTGAACTGATGCATACTAGGATTACCTCCTGTACTAATGAAACAGGCTCTTGCTAATCTGTCAGTTTCCTTTTTGCCAAGCTGTTGCGCATTATTCATTTGCTCTCTCTGAATCTGATAGAATGCCATAGCATCGAACGCACTTTCAAACCAATAGACATCTTTGACTTTTGAAAGTTCGGTTTTAGAGGGGGATGCTATCCACATGCCTTCTGTTGCATTACTTCCTGCTGCCATACCCTTGTAGCTGGTCCTGCCTTCTTTAGCAGGACGGCTTCGTTCTTCCAACCCCACAATGGTAGATAGGTCTGATGGCTTTCTAAGTGGAAAGACAAGGTTGGTATATGTTTGTCCGTTAGAGGCTTCTTTGATAGCTATCATAAAGTTATAGCCAAATGCTTTTTGGGTATCAAGATTGATACCTCTTGGCTTGAAGAAGCTGTAGAATGGCTTTTGAGAGGCAAAATTGTAACGGTTAAAGTCAAGACATTCATAATCTTTAATGCTAAAGACTTTAGGTGTATAATCCTTTTGCTCTTTTCTTGGTTGGTTATACTCAATAGGATTATTGAGGAGACGGTTACATACCACGTTCACCAACTTATCTACTGACATACTTGGTGTGTAGTCCGGAAAGAGTGTCGGATGCTCTTTGATAAACCCGATTACATTATAGTTCTTTTGTGCTGGTGGCTGAAAGCAACACATACCATTGGCGGTGACAATAAACTTATCACCTTTTATGCGTTTGCCGTTACTGTCAAGTCTAACATATGAAGGATAGCGGATACCATCCTTGCGGTTAAGTTGGTAGCCGGCATCTTTCAGTACATCTTGGATATTGATGCGACGAAGAAAATCATCATATTTTAATTCATTCATTCGTTATTCTTGTTTATTGTTACATACCATGATGAAGCTCATGCTGCATGGCATCTGCATTGGCGGCAGCTTCATAATTTCTTGCGGCCACGTCCATTGGCGTATCAACTCCTGGCTTAAAATAAGGATGTACGTCTGGCCCTCGATGGTGGTGATGCTCCTCATAGAACTCAGGTGGTCCACTTATTCCTCTTCCCAGTTCGCCAACGACGGCAACACCGGCAAGAAGGGCTGCGCTTATTTTCACTCCGAGACCTACACCGTCGCCACGTCCTTTCATATCGACTTCCGAGAATACTTTTGAAAAGAGTTTCATACGGTGATAGTCATCCACAGCCATGAACTTATCATACCGCTTCTGTGTAATCTCATGGGTGATATGTTCGCCATTGATGACGGCTGTCATCTTGAACTTTCCTTGTTCTTCTGATGGTTGTACACTGATTTCACCAACCTCCACTTCACGACCATGTGCTCCCTCACGGAACCATCCTTTATTCTCTTGCAGTTCTCTACCATCAACCACACCGATATTACGATCGATAGGAGCTTGGTTCAAGGATGATTCTTCAACGTGATTATTCTCTAATATAGGTTGCAGTCTGGCATCTAATTCTTGCTGAACTTCAGGACGAAGTTGGATGGATAGCAGTTCTTTGCTGTTCAATGAATCCATCGTGATCTTTTCAGAAAAATCACCTTTGATAATGTTGTTCAGTGTTTCAAGACGTTTGTCTACAGGAACCGTTTTCACATCATTGCTTGTAAGGACTTTCAACTCTTCATCGGTGACATCATATATCATATCACTATTTGATGTTGTTGACTGTATGGTGAGCGTCTTGTTCTTTTCATCCAAGATGATGCCATGAGATGCTAGACATTCCTGCCATTTTTCATTGGAGAAATATACAGGTGATGTAATCAGTTCTTTATAGGGCTTGGCGGATTCCATATTTCTTGGTCGGTTCTCTTGCGGAATAACGACGGCTTGCAAACTATGAAGTACATCAGCTTGTGGCTGTACTGACTGTTGACCTTTCCAATAAAATCCATAATCTCCAGAGCGAAGTTCGCCCGGTTTGAGTCTTCCATCGGGACGTTCTGCCACCATTGGAGTACCGGCATAGAACATCTGTCCACCTACACGACGAAGATGGAATCCTTCCTGCTGACGTGGAGTCCAACCTAAAAAATTATGATGATATCCCATACGTCCATATTCACCGGCTCCAATTCTGTAACCATGTAGCCCCATGGCCACACGTCCATTGGCATTGCGTGCCGACACAAAGTTTCTAGGCATATAGAAGTCATTTTCTACAATGCCGGCAAAGGCGTTATAGGCTTTTTTGTTGGCGAAGCCTGTTCCCCAATCAGTGAGCGTAAGCATCTGTTTCTGAGAGATGGGGTATGTGATAAGCGGCGAATCATGACCTTGAACGGCTAACTGATAACCGTCGCCAATTGGTATAATATGTGCTTGCATCCCATTACGCATGAGAATATCACGCATTTCAGGTTGCAAGTCCATTTCTCGTGGATTGGTATTTTTTCTAATCGCCATAATAGGATTTTAGGGTGTTAATACTTATGCATCGCCATTGCTGAGAGCTACTTCTAGTTCTTCTGATTTTGAATGCACGAACTGTTCGGCACTTTCGTTATTGATGGCAAGACCATTTTCTCGGCAATAGTCTTCAAACTCATTCTGCCATTCTTTACTGAATCGGTTGACATATTCCAGCCAACCGATTTCTCCTTGTTGCATCATCTCGATGAGCACTTCCTCTGGGTAATATTTTTGTTTAGCCATTATTTATATTTTGTAAGGTTGATTACTTTCTTTGGTTGACGACATTACGTTCACCCATCTTCTTCTGCTCGTTCCATAGCTCATCAGTATATTCTTCTTCCGGAACATAGCTTAGGCAACCGTTATCGTCCATTATCCAACAGCCATAACAGCCGAAGGTGTATTTATCCCATTCTCGTTTACCTTCTTCCTTCCATTTTTGTCCGTCACCGCCGGCAAAACGAAGTCCTACCTGTGAATGAAGGTCAATACCAACTGTTACCATCTGGTCATCGGATATAAAAGTAAGTGGATCTCCTTTTTGGATAGTTTGAATTTCACTACTTCCAAGACTTAGCTCATCAGATACAACCTGAATATTTTTCCCAATAACAGGTGACGGCACGGCCATGACTTGATTTGTTTCTGAATCAATCTGAACAAAAGACTTCAGCACTTTACCATCAGGCATAGTGATATCTGCCATGATTGCTTTTCCATTTCTGAGCAGATTCTGTTGCTCTTTTGTGAAATGGTCAAGAGGAGCATACTCTAATGCTGGATAAAACATCACATCCACTTTGTTATCATCCAATCGAACGAGAGCAAAGCGAGAATAGTTCTGTTGGATATGTCCTTGTTCATCCGCCACTCGCAATGGAAGCAATGGAGATGGTCGTCCTTGAGCTATATCCTCCAATGCGAACATGGGCAAGTCTTCGATCATCTCATGCGTCAGACTGAACTTTTCGAGGATTCCATAAGGCACTTCGTTCTCGTAAAATGTACTACTTTTCATACTTTGTTATTTGATAAATTTGATATTCTCAAATTCAAAGTTATGCAGGTTTGATGAGATAAAAGAATATGCTTAGAGCTTTGAGAAACGTTTTAAATAGTATTATGCTTATAGTATGATTACTGCGATATAATAATACTTTCAGCTTATTCTTTGTTATAGTTAGACCGTACAGCTATCGATAATTATTTGTGCTCAAAAGCTTTGTTTACTTTTGCAGTTATGAAGAAATTTTCGATTATAATATTGGGGATAATGGTGATGAATGTCATACCATCATTTGCACAGTTCAATACGATAGGTATAGTTTCTCCCCGTCAGAAAGTTGAGCAGGTTGTAGGAAGTGATAATTCATCGATACACTCAGAAATTGATTCGGATGATGGTGATGTGATGGATGATAAAGATGCTGCATCTGATACTTCACTTAGTTGTTTGTCTCTATCATGTGTCTCGCTTCCATTACTTCGGATAAAAGTAAATTCACCTTTTGGTTGGAGAAAGGATCCTATTTCCGGTAAAAGTCACACACTTCACAATGGATTGGATCTATATGCAAGGAATGATAATGTTATGGCGATGTTGCCAGGGGTAGTAGAGAAAACAGGTAGTGAAAGTCGTGCTGGTAAATATGTCGTCCTTCGTCATAGTAGCATTCGGGTGAGCTATTGCCATCTTTCAAAAATCTTGGTAGTTCAAGGTAGAAATGTATCAGCAGGTGATGTGATAGGTGTTACTGGGTCAACAGGCCGTAGTTCTGGAGAGCACTTGCATTTGGTGACAAAACAAAATGGCCGAGTATTTAACCCGACCATTATGCTTGATTTTATTAGGGAAACAACACAGCTACATTCAAACATACCAAAGCGATAGTTAAGTTTGAAGTGCCCTCGCTTCCTCTTTTTACATGGATTTAAATTTATTCATTATCCACTTCTCATTAATTGTATCACATAATGAATGAAGGGCAAAGCGATTATCTTTGGATACATAATCCAAATAGTTATTATAAGCATCACTTTGAATAACTACCATTTCTTTCTGCAACTTTTCTTCTTTGAATAATCTGAACAATAATTGCTTAGTATCTTCACCCTTAACTGTAATACATCTTTCGAAATACAAATCACAATCATTGGGAATTTCGTTGTTCTTATCAACTTTCAACATCAATTTTCCAAATTCTATAGCAATATCATTTAAGCCCTCCTCTAAAATATTAATCTTTTCAATTAGGCGATTCATGCTGTCAACTGTTCTATAAATTTTTCTTTGCATTCCTTTTAAGTTTCTGCAACTATTAGCAACATCTTTATTTAATTGCTCGCAATTATTAGGAGAATAGTATATCATGAATTCATTTTCCATATCATGGTATAGAAGGTCATAGTGAATGTATAGTGTTTCACCGCAATTTGGACAAGTCCATTTAAATATCTCACCACTTATTACCTTATCCTTCAGCTCTGGATCAAGACTTACGTTGACCGATTTATACATCTTAAAGTCGCTTTCTACATGGCAATTTGTGCATGTAAACTTTTCATTGATTATTCTGGACATAAAGTGTTATTTGTTTTTGATAAATACTAATTTTATAGAGTATCATTCTAACTTTCTAGAGACATAAACTGCGAAAGAATGACTTTGTAAATTTTGGCATCTTCTTGGTTAAAGCAACAAAAATATATTTCACCTTTATACTTTTCGTATTTTAAATGAGCATAAATTGTTGATATGGCAATCTCCGCAGCTTCCACCTTTGGATAATTGTATACTCCAGTGCTTATGCATGGAAAAGCTATACTTTTTAGATTATTCTTTTCAGCTAGCTTCATACAAGTATTATAACAAGAAGCCAATAGTTTTGCTTCTTCACTTTTACCATCTTTCCATATAGGACCGACAGTATGAATAATATTTTTACATTGTAAGTTATAGCCATTTGTCATCTTACTATCACCTGTACTACAGCCATTAAGTAATTTACATTCTTCTAGCAACTCTTTTCCAGCAGCTCTATGAATTGCACCATCTACTCCGCCACCACCTAATAATGAAGTATTGGCAGCATTGACAATTGCATCAACTTGCATTTTGGTAATATCACCAACAACAACGTTAATTTTAAATTCTTCCTCTTTCATATAATATTGTTCGTTCCATTCATAATCAGCACTATACGTATCGATATAGTCGAATTTTGTAGCCGTATAATCTTTTTCAAATGTTACAGGTTGCATTTCAATTGAAAGACCAATAGGCTGGTACATCTTATCTAACCAGCAATTTGATAATGAATAACCATGAATTGATTTATTCATTTTGTCTTGGAAATCTTTCTTCGCAGATGTTTTTAAGTCTATTCCATCTTTGTCTATTGGTTTTATATTACTCATCTTGAGTTTATGCTTTTTCGCTAGGGCGGCAGCACCATAAGGTATATTAAGTAACAATACTTGATTCATGTTTGCATAGCTCATAACATCTAAAACTACAAAACAAGCATTTGGATGTATAACGAAATCCGAAAAATCAATAGGTTTGTAATCTACCTCATTTCGAATATACCTTGTGTCCCAATTATGACGAGAATAAAAACCTCTTGAAGCTATAAGAAATCTTGTTTTGCATACTGGACGTAATAACTTGTCAGTTACCTCCATAATAGATCCGCATCGTATAATAGATCCTTTCTTGTATAATTTTTTAACGTCTATTACTGCATCAGTATCTCTATAGTAGAAGTGTAAAGGATATGCCCATTCTCCTGTCCAATTAGTAAGAGCTGCAAAATATTTTGAGACATTGAAAATCGTATAATTCTCAGAAAACAGTACTTGAGGATGATAAGTGTTTTCAATATCATCCTCAGTTATATTGTTATTATATTCCTTTGGTGGAATTCGATATAACAGTCCATCTAACTTGTCAGCTTCCCTTTTTTAGGACGGTATTTAATTAGACTGCTAAATTAATAATATTATTATCAGTTTCATACTTCCTTCTGTATTCATTGGGTGACATGTCACCCAATGAATGGTGCGGGCGACACTCATTATAGTCCTCCATCCACTTTTCGGTTATTTCCCTAACATCAGTTAGTGTTCTAAAGATATATGCATCTAACACCCCTCTTCGGTAACTACCGTTGAAACGCTCTACATAACTGTTTTGTGTAGGACATCCCGGTTGGGTATATTTGATCGTTATACCATTAGCTTTGCACCAATCCTGGAATTTATTTGAAATAAATTCAGGTCCATTATCACATCTTATAGCTTCAGGCTTTCCCTTAAGCCATATTACTTTCTCCAATATTCTTATAACACGTTCTGCCGGCATTGAGATTGATATCTCTTGAGCTATGGCGGAACGGTCAAAATCATCCAATATATTCAATACACGAAACTTACGACCACACTCCAAGCTGTCACTTACAAAGTCCATAGACCAAGTTTGATTGGGAAGACCTGGAGTAATAAGAGATTGCTTAACTCTTGCTGGCAATCGTTTCTTTAGCTTTGAGCGCTTATTAAACCTCATCAGTTTATAAACCCTATACACTCGTTTATGATTCCATTTTTTACCTTCCCGACGTAATCTTGAATAGATTTTCCAGAATCCATCGCCAAACTCTGAGGCTTCTCGAATGGAATCAATTAACTCATTATCATCCTTCTTTTCAGCATAATAGAAATACGAACGATGAATCGATATTAACCTGCATGCCCGAGTGATGCTGATTTTGTAATCCGTTACTATTTCTGCTACAACGTCTTTCTTTACCTCGGGCTCTATAGCTTTTTTTCGATGACATCCTTTAGGATCTTATTATCTAAAGCTATATCAGCATACATCTGCTTTAGGCGACGATTCTCTTCTTCAAGCTCTTTCAAGCGCTTAATATGGCTTGAATCCATACCGCTGTACTTCGATCTCCAATTATAAAGAGTAGCACGAGATATACCATATTCACGACAGATAACATCTGCAGATAAACCACTATCAAGTTGATTGACTGCTTTTACGATTTCATGCTCACTGTGTCTTGACTTTTTCATCTTTTATTCCTCCTTGACAAATTTAATAAGATTTGTCTAATTACAAACAGTCCGACTTAAAGGGAAGCACACAAACTCCTTACAGCTTTTTCTATATGTACGCTTGCTTCCATCTCTAAATAGAAGATAACAAAAGTTATCATCTTCGGCAAACCAACAATTTTTCTCCTTATAATCATTCCAATTGAGAGTAGAAAAAATAAGAGGGAATAGGTATTTCCCGTCTAAGCCCAAAATTCCATAGTCATATAGAGGCTGTCCGTTAGAAAGTTTTATTTCATCGCCATTCTCATCCAAATGTAATCTACAGCATTGAGCAAAACCATTTTCAAAATGTATTGGATAATCAAACCATTCGTCAATAATAGGTTTCCCATCATAACAAGCTGCACCATATTTATGGTCTCCGATACGTACATCATATATACCATTTCTAAGAACAGGATCCATGCTGATATATTGGTAATCATTGATGCGATTCAAGTCTTTATCAACAAAAATCCATTTTTGTTCCCAAGTGAGTGCTGGTGCGACTCCGTTTCTGAAAGTCCTAACTACAGAATACTTCGATTTCATGGTGATTAATCCTTACCTACATTGTTTGATAGATACCATATAACAGTTACATCATCAGATACGGACAAATCATCAGGTGTAATATCTAGCGATTGTGCATTACAACAAATTGCTTCATCAGCACCATGAATCTGCCTAGCTTCAGAATATATATGTAATTCTTCAATAGAATAATTTATACTCTTTACTAATCCTAATGAACAACCACATGCTTTTGCCATGACATCTGCTTTCTCTTTGGCATCTTTAACAGCACGATCAAGCATCTTAAGTTGTGATGGTCGAGAATCCTTAACGGTATATCCAATATTGATTTCAGCTTGTTTAAGATATTTCCCGATTAGTTGTACTACTTTATTGATTAAGATATTATCCATGCCCAAATCTATCTTAACCGTGTGTGTCAAGCCAAAACCGATAAATTTTTCACCTTTGTAATTATGAAATTTATCGTATTCAGTTTCTGTTTTCTTGTCAATATCAAAACGAATAGTCTTCGGAAGTGAGCTATTAAGATTTACTTCCTTCATGATTTTGCTCAATTTATTGGTGTTATCAGTAGCTTGAAGATATGCCTCTTCATAACTCTCATGGATACTAGCCAAATCGAGTTTTACTCGTGTTACATCGGGACAAACATATATTTCTCCACGCCCAGTAACGGTTATTGTTTTTTCGTCCATCGTTATAGTTATTTATTATCCTTACAATATTTATTAAAATCAGCGACAGTATATTGCTTGGAAGCAATAATGTTATCAACATTAGAATCTGCAAAATCTATTGACAAGTTTGCAGAAGAAGGGCCTTTTACATGAGTAGAATAGAATGTGAATCGATATTTTTCACCTGGTGATAATTTTGAACACGCATTACCGTTGTCATCACTGATGTATTGCTTATTCCTATCATAATACTTAACGTTATACTTGATATTCCTTATTGTAAGATTGGTATTATTGATAATCCATGCTTGTCCATGAGGTTCATTACTATAATCTGTTTCCCAATCCCAATAGGATACTTTTACTCCAGCACGTAACTCAATATATGCGTCAATGTAAATTGAACGATAGAAACCATTCAAGTCTGAAATCAGCTTATATTTCTCTATATCAGTTTTTGCGCTATTTTTCAAATCTATTTGTTTGGCTAAATCTTTCAAATAGGTTGGAGTTATAATTAATCCTTCAGAGTTGACGATCTTAAACTTTCCATTCTTATCTTTATGTATATAGAATTTCACGCTATCTTGTTTGAAAACACCGTCTTCTCCAGTATAACTGTTCTGTCCCGAAACAATTATAGTATCACCTTTTTTCTGAATAGCTTCATTTATATCAAGGACATCACGTTTTATAGCAATGCCAAGAGAATCAAATTGAGGGTATATATCTTTAATCTTGACACTTGCTGTTGAATCTGTAGCAGCTATAAAGAAATTCTCAACAAGTTCTTTTGCGACATCTCCGTTATTACTGCATGATGATAAACAGGATGCTGCAATAATTAAAATGGATATCAATGACGTTCTCATTTCTTATCTTTTTTCTGTTGCGGACGCTTAAAAACAAAGTTCAACACACTTGTTCGTGTATTCTCTCTAATTCCTGTAACATATTCAGAATTACCAAAATTGGGATGAACGGTATTCGTCTCAGTGTAAGAATTTACTAATTCCCAACCATCTTCACCCATTTTATTGAGCATCGGTGTTTGGTCATTAAATACCATTGGCGCATAATCAGGCAAACTCTCAGCATTCTGACCTGCTACTTTTACAACTTTGTACTCCCATTTGGTATTTTCTGTACAAGATGACAATGCTATCACTGCAATAGCTACGAATAAAAATCTTTTCATATCAATTAAATTTATGGTTGAATATTCTAATCAAACATCATCACAATTCCGCCTACTTTCTCGAAGTCTGTACTGTCGCATTTAGGGCATTTAACTTCTTTGTCTGCATCTCCTGTGGTATTATCTGCTTTACTGCCTTTGATTTTCTTGTTTTGGAAACCGATACCAGCATAGTGTGTCCATTCATTTCCACATTGCTTGCATTTATAGTTTTTTGTCTGTCCCATAAGCTATAAGTTTTTAATTCTATTATGAATTGCCAATTTTATATCGAATCCCATATCTTCGTCAGCATATAAAATGACACCATGAACGAGTAAAGAAAGGTTTATTCGACCGATAGCTTCTTGGAGTGTATCTAATGTATAAAAATCTTTATCGATTTCATTTCTATCATGGGGCAAGAAATCTTTATAGGAAGATTGATCGTAATGATAAATGAATGAGCCATTACTATCCTGAAGAATCTCCACAAATCCACCTTCTCCACCTACTTTTAATAGCAATGTCTGTTCTTCATTCATATTTTCAATATGTTTATAGTTAATCGAATATAGGGTACAAAGTTACATACAATGTGTACCAAAGGTCGGTACACAGTCAAGATATTTATAGTTATTCGTAGCGATTTAGTCCATTTTGATGTAATTCACGCACTTTATCCTGTAGTGATTGTGGCTCTAACACTTTAACTAATCCGGCTCTTGATACGAGATAACCAGCAAAATCAAGTGTAGGTCTTAGTGTCAGTTCAAAGTCAGAATACTCATTGGATGTGAATATTTCCTTTTGACTGGAATGTATGGGTAAGTCTCTCATTGAGAGTCGTTCTGTTTCATAAGCTCTAACCAATATACGCTCTGTAGGTGTTCCATCATTGTTTACGATGCCAAAGCAATTTCTAAAATAAAGCTCAGTATTGAAATCTTCATCTTTTTCAAAATGGGTATTGGTAGGAGTGACTTCTTGCATCCGGTCGAAAGAGAGGGTTCTAAACTCACCATCTTCAATCCTTTTACAAAGAAGATACCAACGACGATGAAACAGCTTCACGCAATATGGGTTAACCGTATATGTTTTTTCATCTGATGAACTATACTTCTTATAAGTAATCTGCAAAACCTGACTTTCCTTTAGTGCTTCAACAATTACCGATAATATCTCGCCTTCAGTCGGTATAGATTCCAAAACAATACAATCATGTAGACTTCTATATTCGCTAATTGTATTATTTACCGTTAACGTCGAGAACATCCAGTTTTGTATTGAGTCCTCTTCAAGTACATGAGCGTTACCAATGTAATATCTAAAGCCGTCTTTAGGGTCACATTCAATATAGACACCAAATATATCCAGTATATCATCACGGTGACGATTGAATGTGGTTCGTGCTATTGACATACCTCCACTCATTTCAGTCTTTTGCCACTTCTCATTGATTTCTCGAAGTGTGATTCTCTTGGCTTTATATATCGTGTTCAAAAGCCAAATATATTGCTTAAAAATATGGTATAGCTTCATCTTAAATAATTACTTATTAGATATTTTAGTCTTGATATAACCTTATGGCATCCTCATGCATCTTGCGAATTTTATCTGATAACCATTTGGGCTCTAATACTTTTACCAAACTGCTACGAGAAACGATATAGCCTGAAAAATCAAGTGTTGGACGTAAGGTCAATTCAAAGTCCGAATATTCGGATGAAGTATATATTTCCTTTTGACTGGAATGAATAGGCAAGTCTCGCATGGATAGTCTTTCCGTTCCAAAGGCTCTAAGCTTTACAGTCTGTACCTCTGTGCCATCTCCACTAACAATGCCAAAACAGTCTTTATAATACTGTTCTGCATTAAAGGTTTTATCCATTCTAAATTTATCCTTAGTAATATCAATCTTTATTATCCGGTCAAACGAGAGTGTTCTGAACTCATTTGTTCCTGATTTTTTCCCAAGTAGATACCATCTTCGGCGAAAGAGTTTAATGCAATATGGCTCTATCATGTAATTCTTTGGCTCAGAATTACTATATTTTTGATATTCAATATTTATCTTGTAGTCATTTTTTATGCAGCCAATTACTTTGCATAGATTATCGCCCTCTGATGGAATAGCTTCCAATATGATTCTATCTCTAAGTGAAGAGAGATTATCGCTAATGGTATTATTGACCGTTAGGGTAGACAACATCCAATTCTGAATAGTGTCTTCCTGAAGTACGTGAGCATTTCCAATGTAATATTTGAATTTATCCTCTAGATCACACTCGATATATAAGCCGAAGATTTCTTCGATGGCAATTTTGTGGCGGTTAAACGTGCTTCGAGATAAAGGCAAACCTCCACCCATCTCTGTCTCTTTCCACTTGTTGCTTATTTCACGTAGAGAAATTTTCTTGGCTTGATAAATAGTATTTACCAGCCAGATATACTCTTTAAATACTAATGGTGAATTCATACATTATAATCTAAAATGTTTGTCGTTTGTATTAATTATGTATATATCCCAGTTTCATTGGTTGTTAATCCAATATTTATATTTATTTTGTTTCTAATAGTCCTGTTGCCTCCCCATATCCAGTAATAAATACTATTTGGCGGGCTCTAGTTATCGCAACATAAAGAAGAGAGCGGATATTAGCTAAATATTCTTTTTGCTCGGCATTATCCATTTCCATGAATGGATAATTTGAAGATACAATAGAAGGCATACTTCTTTCTGTAACTCCGACTAACATAACAACTCTAAACTCCAAACCTTTTAGGGAATGGAAGGTAGAAAATGAGATTCCGTCTTTGTCACCCTTTCTGTCACCATTCTTCACTTCACAATACTTAATATTATTACGGTGAAGCTCATCTTGGATATCTTTATATAAAGCCCTTGTTTTTGATGCAATACAGATGTCTTTAGTTTGAATACCTTCTGCTTCGCAGATTTCGATGTAATGAAGAACTTGTCTTACTTCATCACTGCTAGAATTAAATACTTTATATGATGGGCGTTCACCATGAACTAATGAAATATATCCTTTGTTGTTTTCTTCACCGCCATCTAAATCGTCATACTTTTGGTCTTTAACCACAGAAACTGCCATTCTCTTAATCTCTTCTGTAGTTCTATAATTTACTTTAAGTTTTTGACTTCGTTTACCTCGAACATTGATACCAGCCACACTAAAGTTTATTCTTCGTCCACTATAGATTCGCTGATAAGGATCGCCTGTTAGGAATAAATCGTTACGTCCTTCTTTAACCAATGCACGAAGGAATCTCAATTCAGGATTTGAGAAATCTTGAAATTCATCTGCTATAATATGAGTGTAAGGATGAATGTTGTTTATGATTAAATAGTTGGCTGTTGTGTTAAACAGTTCCATTCTATCAACTTTGTGACGCATTGATTTTAATGCTTCATATTTTTCTTTAAGTTTCCAAATCTCAACACGTTGTTTGCGACTTAGTGCTTTAGTCCTGCCTGTCCTTGCCTGAACCAAATACGATTTCAGATCTTTATTGTTATTATATATAATAACATCTATATATTCTGAATGAAGGAAGTCCTCATTAAATTCTGATACCTCAGAATCTAAAACCTCTTGCCATAATGCTTTTGCCTTCTCATCATTATCAGAGCCATAATCAAGAATATCAAAGCCATTTGGTAGAATATGGTTTTCTTCCGCAACTTGACGCAATATCTTATCTATGTTGTTTAAGTCATAGCGTTGGGACGGTATTCTCATTTTCTCTACCAACTTCGTGATATTATTCATCAGTGAAGTAGTATAGGTAGTAAATAAGATATGTGCATCTTGCTCTTCACATAAATGTTTCAAACGATGAAGTGCAGCAATAGTCTTTCCTGTACCTGCCGAACCGCTTATTTTTGTTGTTCCCTTATAGTCATTATACACCATTTTGCTCTGTGATGGATGAAGAAATAGCTGCCATTTTTCCATGCCTTCTTCCATAATCTGTGCAAGATATTCGTCATCAGTTAATTCTATGAAACGACGTTTGTTGTTATTTGAAAGAAGTGTATCTTCACCGGCTTTTGCTTTACCAGCTTCCATTTCTTCTATAATATCCTCTATGCATTCCCCATCGAATACTGAAAAAAGATTTTCGTAAGCATCCTGCGGTAATTTATCCTCGGCTTTATCAAGATCATTCAAATCTTTAATGGTACGAACAAACGTAATTAATTCTTCAGGTATACCTATTTTCAGAAGTTTTTCTGTCTCTACTTCAAAGAGAATACCGTTTATTTCTTGATCTTTAGAAGTAAGCGCATTATCTTCAGAATGAAATGTGTTTATATCTTCTGTATGCTCAATTGATACTGGTATAATTTGACATGATTGAGTATGCTCATTCCATACTAATCGTTTGTTTTGAGCCCATCGATATGCTTGGTCATGTTTGTCAACATATAAAAGCATATAATTATCCTGCCCTAAAGAGCCAAGGATGGCACGGTATTCTCCTGTTACTCTGGCGGAGCGCAAGGATGAATCACGAAATTGTGTAATAGATTCCAAATGGATGGAACCAGATGTCGAGTTCTCTCTAAATTTCTTTTGGAACTCTCTAACACCTTGTTGAATGTTTCTTGGAAGTTCTGTAAACTTGTCAAAAAATGAATCTGATAAGAAAAGTCTCATATGTTGTTAATCTTTTAAATCGTTAATAATAAAGTTATCGGGGGTAAATACTATAAAACCATGTTGCTCGAATATGGTTATATCACCTTTATGTCCTTCAAAATCGTCAATCACGATATTTTTGTCATCTATTTTTATAGCTGCTTCTGCAATAATTATATCACCCTCTTTTAATTCAAATCCGCCTTCAGTATCAAAAGGAATGTTATTTGATACTAAAAAAGTTACTATATCTTCTAATCCCGGGAAATAAATCAGAATCTCATCAAGATCTATTGAAGGGACAATTTCTTCTTGCAGAGGATTATTATGAAAAAATTGAAGTAGATTATATCTTCTCCAGAAATCTTCCCAATCATCTTTATTAATTTCGGTCAAACCTTCTTTTAATCCCCAATCGTATCTTACACTATCTTCCAAGTGGTCTTCCTTGTCATAGGGATACCATGCAGAACCTTTAAGTAACGTATTATGAGGAATGAAAGTTGTCTTTACGAAAAAGTGCATATTATCTTGCTCATCAGCAGTAAAATTAGCATATTGTTCTCGAGCATTCTCAGCTACGGCTTTATCAATGTTAGCATAAGACGATAAATATTGATTTGAATCAGTCCAACAAGATGCAAGGTTACAGAACACCTCATTTCTAAGATGATTTAAAATAGGGTGTATAAGCATAAAAATGAATCGGTACATTGAATTATGTTTTCGCCACAATTCATTATTAAAATCCATTATCAACTCCCGATTGGGACTAGCAATAAACAGTTCATCTGGTTTATTATCATCCTCATCTGCCTTCACAAAGGGTTTGATGTCACTCCATGTCAGTGTCCACGATAAGCGTGGGGCACTTTTACACTGCCTAATAGCTTCGCGACGTGCAAAATCGTTATAGAAATTCATGTTTACTTCACTAGCATGAAACGCATGACCATCCAAATAAACAGACCATTGAACGATGGCTTGAATATCTATTTCTTCACCATCTATTTTTGCATAATTACATCTGAATTGAAAGTCCGGCTTTGTGCTCAAGCATACCCCTTGACTTTTGCCCAACTTATATTGCGGAGTAACTACATACTTTAATTCTAGTCCTTCTTCGTCAATCAAAAGTTCATAAACATAGCTTTCTAGTGTGGCATCAGTTTTGCGTTGCCAAGTCCACTTGTTATCCTTTGCAATGCGTTCCATCGTTTTAACGAAGAGTATTTCCAACTCACTGTCTTCAATAACTCCACTCGTAGTAATCGTTCCAATTCCACCATTCACATCTTCCCAATTTTGGCTTTCATCCACCAACTTTTTGAATAGTCCCTCAGCTCTTTCTCTGCTCAGATTTTTTCGTTGCCATTGGTTTCCATACGATAATATACAATGGTAACAACCATCCTTGCCTTCATATTTACACTCGCAATCTCGAATGTGCTCATAGCTAAGTTTTAATAATTTCGAGAACTCTTTCTTGTCATATAACTTTGAAAGATAACCAGTTCCACCTGGAATTGTGTCATAAATTACCAAATAATTATCAAAGTTCTGAGTTGCTTTATTATATTCAGAATAGGCATCAATTCTAAGATGTTCCGGATTACTGTCATAATAATAGCGCATACCTAATTCCAGACCAGCCTTGAACAACTGTGTTGAAGCTTCTGTGTCAAATAATTGTACAGGTAGCAACACTTTAATTGCTTCCGTTTGCATCGTACGATACAAATATAAATTCTCATATGTGTCCTTATGACCTTCATCAGCAGGATAGGCAACATCTTTGTGGTTACAATAAGGCATGTGCATCTCTTTGGCCTCCTTTTGTCCATAGATGATGGATGTAGTCTTTCCACAATATTTGCAAGTTACAAACCCCAAATTAGATATATGTTGCGTCTTATTGATTTCCACAGGTTCACCCATCTGTTCTCTGTTTCCATAATTTACCTCTGTAAGATGCACATCTTTGCAGAACTCAATACCGAAAGCAACATTTTTCAAGCCATAAGAAGAAACTGCACCGGTATGATTAAACTGAAAATGTTTCATGGTATGGAAATATTGTTGCTCTCTATCTTCGTTTTTATCATCCATAGCAGCTTCACTACGATTCACATTAGTAGTTGCCAAAGTAAACTTAAGATACTGATGTTTGTTTGAATGCCATGAGTCGCTTCCGCATTTTGGACAGCAGTTCAAGTTATATTCCTCGGTTCCTTCCACAGCCAAAGCATCACATTCAGAGCAGTAGCGCATCATTCGTAAAGAATCCTTATCGGTAATGCCTAATCCCTTGATATCCATTTTAAGTTTTTGGGCATAAAAAGAATTACCAGGGGCTAGCTCTCTGATTCCTTGCGAAGCCGGACGAACTAGTTCTATCGTTTTAGGGTCAGGGGTGTTTTCCATATCATCGCCTAGAGCTTTCCTCGAATAGATAGTCGCTGATAGTTTGACACCTGTTTCGGGGAAGGCATAATTTGGAAGGAGTCCGGCATTGGTCATGAACTCAATAACACTTTCTTCTCTGATAGCTTTTTCTTGCGCACGGAGACCTCGGTTTTGATTTAGTATATCGTTTCTGCGTTCTTTATCATTTTCAGGAATCTGTTTCAGCCTTTCCGATAGTTCTTTCTTCTCGACTCTTATGTGATCCATTCGATCGATCATGTGCTCAAACTCATCAATTACTCTTGTATAGAAAGAACCGTCAGGATTAGAAATGGTTTCATACAAGTCATCTAGTACTTTTTGGGTATTATCAGGATATTGCTTGCGGAATCTTTCCATAAGACTCATATAACAATCCTTAATATAGGCATTGATTCGATTTGCAAAGAATAGATTATCCGTCAATAAGTCATACCCTAAATGAAGAAAACCAATTAGATTAGGAATTGTATTGTTTCTATCTCCACTTGTCCATGAGTCAATACAGAATGCATAGAAATGGCGGCGGAGAATATCCTTCGCTTCCAAGAAACATCCAGGAGTATTTACAGCACCTTGCATCATAGAGAGTGGTTCTGCAAAATAAAACATATCATGTTTTGCTTGTTTCGCATAGTTTAGCACCAAGGCCGAACCCTCCTTACGGCCAGCACGACCCACACGTTGCAGAAAGTTACTAGGTTTGGGTGGAATACCTGTATTGGCCACCACATTCAAGTCACCAATATCGATACCCATTTCCAGAGTCGATGTAGCAGCCAATACATTGCAGGATTGTGATGTAGGATGTTCCTTAAACTCTCGTTCTATTTCTTCCCGTATTTTACGCTCTAGTAAACCAGTATGTTCATGTGCATAGATACGTGGTGACAGTGTCCTATTATAGATCTTGCGGTAGTAATTATCACTATTGGGTTCCACCTGACTATATAAGCCTTCTTGGCATTTATATTCCAAACAATGTGAATCCTCTGTCAGTGTATCACTTTTAGCTACAAAGATTCTTGACTCACAAGCATCACACTTGATTTGAGTAACGGTTGGTTCTACGTATATGGCATCTGGTCTTATGGCATAGTTATCCACACCTCCTGCCGTCTGTTTATCCAAAACCATACAATCTGCCAGTGTTTCAAGAAGCTTCTTATAGAAATCATTGATAGTTTCAGGATTAGGCTGTAAAACCAAATTAAGTGGATTGATAATGCTTTTAATAAAATAAGCATAAAACCAATTCAATTTTCCACGCATCGTGGTTACATCGAGTACCTCCTCATTTCTTGATGGTGTTTGATATCCCATCATGTGAGGTACACGATTGCCTCTATACTTTCGATACATAAAGTGAATGTTCTCCATTCTTGGCCAATTCAGCATTACGGTCTTTAGTTGTTGAGTTCGATATAATCTTAGGAACTCATGATCGATGCCTCCTCTCTGACGAAGCCGATGAAGGATGCCATTGGTAAAACGAAGGAATAGCGTTTCATTTTGTGCCACAAATTCCAGATTATTCTCTTTCAACCAGTCTTCCATTTTATGGAAAACCAATCGCAGATTATCTTCTTTAAAGTAGGTTGCGCTGGCACCCATTTTTTCAAGCGTTCTACCGCGCTGTGACATCATACCAAATTCGGAGCAGATTTCCCAATCCACTCGTAAATCAAATTCTTTCTTGAATCTCTCACTCAGCACATTGCCATTATCTTTATCTCGATAATTCTCGCTTAAATCTATTTTCTCGATTAACTCATCCGGAATGAAACGATAGTAATAATCATCACCTGGAAGTTTTTCCTTCCAATATTCTTTGAAACCATCTTGCAAATCTTTTAATGAGATAGATTTGACCACTGTTTTTAAGTACTGTTGAATGCTCTGACGGAATAAGAATCTGAAAGTCCTTACCTCATAGAATCCAGCCAAATGAGCAGCGTCTTGCACAGAATTGCTAAATGTAAGCATCTTCCTCTTTGATGCATCCTCATTATCAAAGTCACTCGACATCACTTGACTCACTGCTACAGAAGATAGTGTTGATGTGCGACCACCTACGATAGCAAGTGAATCACTCATACAGAGGGGGCATTTACTATCAAACTTCACAGTCTTCCCATTTTTCTTTAAATATCCACGGCTCAACAAGCGAACCCGCAAAATATTATCATCAGTTTTAGCACCAATGGTCATATCTTCTGGATGGATATAGTATGTCTCACTGATTGTCAAGTCGCCCTTATATTCATCTATAGGCTCTGCCTGTCTTGATTCCAAATTCATCAGTCTGATTTCCTTTTCGTTCTCCATGAAAGCCTGATTTATTTGACTTGTATCTGTCCCAAATTTTTGTTCAGATTCTTTCTTGGTCGTAAGCCATCCGCTATTTCCGCAATCTCTACAAAAATAAATAGGTAGAGCTATTCGTTCATCTTTTTGAATTGAATCACGCCATGTAAATTCTGGCTCGTTTTGAACATAGCGTTGTATTCCACTCAATTCTCTTTGCCATAATTGAATCTGTAAATAAAGCAAAGGGAATTTGCCTCCAGATAATTTGGCTTCCGATATCAGTGCAAGCAACGATTCTACAACAATAAGTGCATAATCGGGATGTACTCTCAGCATTGCTAAGAATTTTTCATTTACCTTACCTAGAGAAAGCAGAAGATCATCAAGCATTATAACTCCCTTAGAAGTTACATTCAATAAGTCCTTTACTATTTCAAGTTCCCTCAATCTATTACCAATTTCTGCTGGGTCGTTAGGACACTTACCAAACCACACCGTTCTTGCAAAATTTAGATAATCATTGGTGTTTGTAAACGACTCAATACTAAGCTTCTTCAGTTGGGCATTAATAGGGAGAGATGTTTCTTTTACGTCAAAGAAATCATCTACGCTGATACGAGTCTCCTCAATAACACTGTCGGACGTAAACTCTTCACCAAACACATCACTAGCATATTTGCACAACAGTCTCTTGGAATCTTCTCCGTTACCAATCGTCGCACTTGTTCCAACAGGAGTGAGTTGCTCTTCTGGCAGGTTCAATTTCAACTTTAAACGACGTATAAGGTTCGCAACATCTGTACCCTGCGCACCATCATAAGTATGAAGTTCATCCAGCACGATAAAATGCAGCATCGGTTCTTTCTCACCAATATTTCCTTTCCATAGTGGCATGAATCTCTGTTGCATCAATCCATAATCTAACATCTTGAAGTTGGTCAACAAAATGTCTGGTACTGTATCAATGATAGCATCACGACTTTCTATGATGTTGTGTTCACCCATTTGAGTAGGAAAATCTTTCTTATCTGTTCCTTCTCCAATAAAGAGTCCTGCTGTTACCTTTCCCTTCAATCGCTCATTGCTCCATATAGCCTCGCCAAGACGCTTTGCCTGGTCACTTGCAAGTGCATTCATGGGATAAAGAATAATCACTTTCACACCTTGTCGTTGTTCATAGCGATTCATTTGATACACATAGTCAAGAACAGGGAATAAGAAACATTCAGTCTTACCAGAACCTGTGCCAGTTGTCAATAATGTTGGCTGTGGCTTGTGTCCATCATGTGTTGTTAGCCTTTTGAAGGCTTGCACTTGATGCAGATGTGGCAAAAAATCCGGCTGAATATCCAAAGGTATCTTTTCCTCCTTATTTGCTTTTACAAATGGAGTCTTCAAAGATATGTAAGGTCCTTTAAATAATCCATTCTTTGTGTCTTCAATAAAACGGTAGAAAGCGTCGCCTACTTTGACTTCCTTGAAGCGAAAGGTGGCTTTTATATATTCGAGTACGGCTTGGCGTACTTCGTATGCTTGGTGAAGTGGTAACATATCTATGCTATCTTAATTTATTAATATCAAAGTCCTTAGATGAAAGGACATCATATCCTTGTTTTATGAATTCATATTTAGATTTGTCATCTATGGGGTCTATCACTATCTTACGCTCATCAAGAATCATTCCTGCGGAAGCAACAACCACACCGTCATCATTGGTAAGTTCTGTTTCTCCATCTTTGCTGAATGGAATGTTATTATTCAAAAGTTGGTCTACAATATTTTCTAATCCTGGATAGAGTGCTTTAATATCGTTATTTTCCAAGATGGATTGTATCATTATATCATCACTGCTTTGAATTGTCTTGTTGGTTTGATTCATTTGAATACATTGCTCCACAAAAGCAGAAACCGTCGGAGTTATAGAATGCATTGTTGTAAGTGGTATATCCGAAACTATCAATGTTGTGCTTCTAGACCGACTGGTTGCTACATTAAACCGTCGTTCGTCTAATGCAAACCCAGGATTTCTTCCAGGAATATATAATATGGCATAGTCAACAGTCATACCTTGTATTCTATCTATTGTTTCAATTGTAAGATTCTCAATGCAAGTATCAGTAAGAAAAGACTTCTGTAATTGTTTTACAGAGTCCTTAAATGGTGAGATAATGGCAATAGACCTCTTTGGATAGTTCTCGTTAATTGCATTAAGAATGGTACTAACAATGTTCAATCCAGTTGATGATATAATTCCATTTGTAAAATCAGAGGTATAGTTATATAAAACACCGCCTGTCTCAGGAAAGTAAGATGAATTACACAATCTAAAATCTACTTTATTACTTTGGACTGATATTAAATGATTATCATAAAACATTCCTGTTAGCTTTGCGCTTGACTCATTTAATCTAAATGTAGTGATAATTCTATAAGATTTAACATCTGTACCTAATGCAAAAGTTTTAAGGCCTTCAATTTGTGTATTTGCATTCCATGACTTGTAAACTGCTTTGTTTGGAGAAGTGATAATAGGGGGCAACTGCATTGGGTCACCGACTACAAGGCACTTCACTCCAAGCTTTTTAAATGCCAATATTGTGGCAAGAAATGCTTGTGAAGCCTCCTCTATAATTACTAAGTCATATTGTGGTAATGCTTGTTCTGACATATGGTCTTTGTTATACGCATATGACAAAACGTAGTTTGTAGAACACAGCAATTCACCATTAGCAATAATAAAGCCTTTTTTTGCTGGCTTCAATCCTGAAACAATTCTTCTTTCATCCGCAGAAAGATTAGTTTTAGATATCCTATTATCTTTCAAGAAACATTCTAATGGAGGCTGTTGAACCAATTCTATCAATCCCTTATTAGCCATAGTAGTTACACACACTGTTTTATTTTCGTTCAAATATTTAGCAATAATATGTGCAATAGTATAGCTTTTACCTGTACCCGGAGGTCCTTGTAGTACACAACATCCTTCATCTTCAAGCGTACTCATGATTGTATCAGAAATTGCTGTTTCGTTGTTCGGGTTGTATGAAAGTTCCTCAGGATGCCAATCATCAAAGTTAATTTTTGGCTCTATCAATTGTTCTGGCATATTCTGAAATACCTCCAAAAAATTCACCATGTTGTTGTAATAATCAACAGGAGGAAATGGTGAAAATAACATAATTGTTAAAGTCTTTCCTTTTCTAACGCAATCACCAAATAAATCAAAAAGAGCAACGCTGATACCTGTACATCCGACATAGTCATATAAATCATCACCTTTTTTTTGATAATAGAGTGGTGTAATATCTGATGTGCTAGAATGATATTTAGCATCCTTACAAAAATCGAGAAAAGAACAAGACCATTCGCTAAACTTATTTCCTAGTTCTTTTGTTGCCTCTTTTTTCACTACCATAATAGACTTCTGTACTTTTAGTCTAGGAGCCTTATCTTTTGGAAATTTAAGGACGACATGCCCTTGTCTCTCATTTACATGATCAACATAACCAATAATAATTTCTTCTTTCTTTATCAATTGATTTATTGGAGCCTTAACGAGATTTTTTTGTTCCATCTCTGCCTCCTTCACTTGATCTAAGAAGAAACTTTGATAATGATCTATTTTTTTATTAGTACTCATCTTCATTTTCTGCTTCTTCGTTATTCATGCATTCTGCCACAGGAGCAAATAGGGAATTATACTTCTCATTCGAATTAATCCTAATAAGAGTATAAGCAGTTCCTTTGACTCCGTTTAACACACCTGAATATAGTTCTTCTACTACATATGCTTTTTCATCGCCAGTAAGCTTTATCACAATATCATCTTCACCAATCCATTTAAGAATATCTTCAGTCGTATTGAAATACATAAAATCGTTGGCTTTAGCACCAAGATATACACATACTACGCAATTATCGTCTGCTATCTTATTCCAAATAGAAGGTGACAAATACATAATGCCGCCTGCAGCACTACATTTATGAATATATTTACCGCCATTGAGGGCATGCTCATTCTTCAAATGTGCATTTCTAACGAAATCATCTTTACTTTCCTGCGGACTCATTCCTTTCTTTATCAGATTATTATACAATCTAAGTTGAGCCAGGTGATTCTGGTCTGCAATCTGTTCAGCTGTAAATTCTTCGCCAAGAATGCTATTCAATTCGTCAATTTCGGCTTTTGTAGGTTCTAAGACTTCTAGTGTACGTGATATACCATGAGACTTAAATTTTTCTACATCTTCAGGAGAATACGGCCTTGGAGGTCGAGGTATATAATTCTGATTTGTTCTGTTCCATCCACCCATATCTGTATAAGGTTTTTCTTCACCTTTTTCTCGGGGTTTATAGTTAGATAAATCTCGTGTGGCTCTTTGACGTGGTTGATCTGTGGATGAGTGATCTTCATTTTGGGTAGAAATACTAGTTTTATTTCCCAAAAGATCTAGATCCTTTTCATTCTGTTGTTCTTTGTACTTAGACAAATCCGAATCTGTTGTATTAGTGTGTGTATTTGATAAATTTTCTTTGTTAATAGTACGTGAGTGTTCACTAACGCTAGAGCCACCTCTCCAATAACCATTAACCCAATACCCATCTCTCATATGCCCACAAACCCATGTTCCATTGCGGTAATGCTCACAAACCCGTTCTTCCTCTTTTCCGTGAAATCTAAACAATTCTTTTGTAGCATGAGAAAAATCATTATTCTCAGAAGAATATAATTCATCATTTATACCTTCTAATTTATTCTCTTCAAGATTATAATCATCACAACTTATAATCTCTTCCTCATCGTTTGCTGACTCTATCTCGTTATAAATGTCATCTTCATCATCTTCATCAATCTCCTCTTTTGTTGTAAACGATGGTCTGTAGTCGGTAGAATCCTCTTCATTTTCTTCAACCTCGTTCCCTGATAATTCACGCTTAATACCTGGTATTAGTGTATCTAACTCGTCCTTAAAGTCTTCGTTAAGCATAAGAACATTTTGCTCTTTAATGATTTCAAGAGCATGTTCCTTGCTATCCATAATATCCTCGATAACATCTAATGAAATATCATCAGTATTAATGTAAAGGTAATTAGTAAACTCCTCAACAAATGTTTTAAACACACGTTTGCCATCAAGAGATTCTACAAAATAAAAGTCATTATCTCCCTTTTTATGATAGAACTTTTTGAGAGACTGATTAATATCCTCATCTTCAACATATGTTATCATTATAGATTGGCATTTATGAAGAACCATATCTTTAAGTCTATCACAATAATCATCATAAAGGCCTTTCCAATTTTCAGAGTCTATTAAGCCTGCAATTATAAGAGCATAAAGTTTATGCGTAGTATCACGTGATTTATAGATAAAGTCTCCTACTGGCTCCATCTTTAAATCGTCTGAAGTAATCGTGGTTATAGCAAGGACATCACATGCTTCTTTAAAAGAATCTCCCAAAGGAAAATATGATTTATTTACTATCCTTGGATTTGTTCCAAAGAAATGTTCAAGTGTTTTATCATAATAATCAAGCGCATATAACTCTTTGATTTGTACTTTTTCATTCTTGTTGTTAACCCAAAGTGCATGTTCATCATCACGATATTCGTTTATTTTTGAATTGTATGAGTTATCATAGTCGTCAATCATCCATTTGAGAAGTTGAGCACGCCTATCTTGTCCTTGAATACTAACCAAAGCATACAAAGAATCAAGAAAGTCTAGAGATTCCTTAAATGGCATTTTACTAAATAGAGAGGACTCATCAGGCAATTTCACATCAGGCAAATCCTTCAGTGGAACTTTATTTTCCCAATCCTCTATGCTCTTAACATATCTTTTTACCTCATCTCCGTAATATAGATCAGAAGCACATTTCATATAATCCTTTGTTGGAATACATGCAATGTTATCAAACTTATTATCTGATATAAGTTCTTTAATACGATAAATGGAAGCATCTTTTTTAAGTAGATATTTCCCCCAAAAATATAATGCGCAAGAACGTTCTTTTAAATATTCAATGTCTTCTTCTTGAAAGTCACAATGAACATTAAGATCGCGGAATATGCGTCCTGCATATTCAGAACACTCATTACTATATGAATCACTTATATAATCCAAAACCACTCCACATGCTTCAAAATCAAAGAATGGATTATAAACGGAGCCCATTGTAAGATCTGATGAGCAACGAAACTCATTATTCTTATTTAGAAGTTGGATATTCTCTATGTGTTCAAGCTCCTTTAATGAGTTTCTACCGATATTTCTAATAATAGAAAGATCATTTATAAATCTATAGTGGAAATCACGGACATCATCGGAGTCTTCTTCCTGTAAATTTAGGTAACAATCTAACTTGCGTTGTTGCCATTCACTAAGCGTTTCTACACAATCACCATCAATTTCATCAATAATGTCTTTTATAAGTCGTCGTTCATCCGCTGAGTTAAATGAAATTTGATTTGGTAGTTCAATATAAGGGAATGGTTCATCTTTTTCACAATCTATATAAATAGTTTCACTGATGTCATAGAACGCTCCATCATGAGCCTTGACTCTTAGGTTTGTAATCTGAGGAATCAGGCCATCCTCATAATACTTTTCTAGCGTCTCACGATTATCGGCAAAAAGTTTCGGAAGACTTTCATCTTCAATTTCTGATAATTTATCAATGACAGTATTTATAAGAATATCAACTACATCACATTTTACGCCAACCATTAAAAAGAAGTTCTTCCACTCTTCTGTTTCTGAACCTTCCTCCATATACATTGGACTCAAGAACTTAGCATTTTCATCGAAGATTTTTACTGAATGTTCAATATTCACACCATTCAAATACTCATCAGAGAAATACACAGGTCCGTCTGAATCAACCGTCCCATCTTTCAGAAGAATAGGGAGATTTATATACTCCTCATTTAATTTTACTGATTTTTTATCTTTAAGCCATCTCCAAAACGAAATGTTCAAATTTTCATCTTGAAGCGTATCGCTAAACGTGTCTGGATTCTCTTTTAGCCATCCAAAGAAATGATTAATCGTAAATTTTGTATTCTCTAAACGAGTTTCCCAGTATTCGGTATGTTCCTCTGTTTTGTAATCTGGATCTATTATATCCAAGTCTGCAAATTCAACTAGGCCAAGATTAAATAATTCCTTAGCATTAGCACTCAAAGTTTTGTGATTCCCAGAATTGTTTGCAGGCTCATCTTGTCCATAAAGATAAACCTTTGCATCTTTCATCACGTCTTGTTGATTAGGAGTCAATGATGCTAAACGTTCTATTATGAAATTATGGAAAGAAATGCTATCTTCTTTGGAGGTAATTAAATCATTGATAGCATCTATGTTTTTAGCAATTACTTCATCAAAAAAATCCCCAAACTGATATTTTTTAATACCTAAGGCTGTTAAAGCTTTAGAATTTCCATAGTCTATATGAGTTAAAGAAACGAGATCTTCTGGGAACCAATCATTATCGATTATTTCCTTCAACTCATTATCATAGATATATAGAGTGTCATCATCAAATGATATGTCTTGAGTTTCACTTGTTAATAACTCTAAACCAGTAAAAGCATCACTATCTTTCTCTTCTATGAAAATCAATTGATAGTTATCGTCGAGATACTTGATAAAATCTATATTCTTATGACCATCACCATCGTTATTTCCACTGATATTCTTGAAAATTTCTTTTAGATGATTATTGTTTTTGACAACATTCTGATAAAATAACTTATCAGTAAGTTCCTCTACACCGAATGTTCTATTTAAGAATTTCTTAAATTCATTTTCATTTACAATATCATTAAAATAATTCCCATCTATAGCTACCATCCAGTCTGAGTTTATCCATTCCTTCCGTGAATAATAATCAAATATCGATGAACTAAAGAATGTGTCACCATCAGCTACATACCAATTTTCATCACCCATACAGTCATACACTCTAAGGCTATAACTAGATAGGCTGTTATTGGCAATCAACTTGTCATTTTTGTAACAGAAATTCACAAAATCAACACTTGTTGCAAAATCTTCATTAATAGATTCTGAGACACTTTCTTTATAATCATCTGATAGAATGATATCATCTATAATTATACCATCACTATAATCTCTTACGTTGAAATTTTCTTGGAAAAATTTCTTTGTAATTGAATCATAGGATTCAGAAACAAACTCTATCGTAATATTTGATAGCCATTCTGAATTACATACACCAAATCCTGTAGAGGATGGGAAAAACAGAAATTTGTCTTTAAAGTCTTCTATTAAATTGTCTTCATTATCAATAAATGGCAATGAAAGATATTTATCACAGTATCCTACATTTTCTGCAAGAAACTTAAAGAAATGTATGGACGTATCCTTATCTTTAAGTTTTTCTACAGTCTCAGTCATATTACATGATGACAACAACTTGTCATCTACAAAATTGTCACAATCAAATTCTGCAAATGCTCCATTAATGACATCATCCCACTTTATATTATTCTTGAAGAATTCTCTAGTGGATGGTGATATAAAATATAGATGGTTTGTAAAAGCCTGTAAATCTTTTAGATATTTATCAATATCATAATATAGTTCATCAGCCTTGCACAAAGAACCTTCGTCTTCTAAGAATATTTCTTCATCTAGAAGATTTTCAAGATAATCATTTTCCAATAAGAAATTTAAAAACTTATTATTGTTATCTTGAAGTTTTAACCACTTCTGAAAATCTTTATTGGCTATTAAATCAGTTAGATTTTCCTCGGAAAATTTCTGTTCGTCTTCAGCATATCTTTTTAGGAATGAGTTGAAATTTTTATCTTTGCGCAGAATAACTAGAGGAAGAAAAAAGTCATCCATTCCTATAAACTTTAGAAATTCCTCATCGCTCATAATACCAGATGTACTGAGGCCTGTTGAATCAAAAACGACATGCTTTACATTGGCAATACCTTGTTTAACTGGTACAATTTTATTTTCAATCACACAAGAGTCAAAAGCATTTTCAAATCTTTCTATAAATTCGTCATAAAAATCATGTTCTTTTTTGCATTTCTTAAAATCAGGAACAAGTGAAAATACCGAGCCTAGTTCATATTTCCTTGATGTGATAAGTTCTCTAATCCATGTAAAAAGTTTTTCTCCAGCTATAGCGGCTAGCTCTTCATTAAAATTGGATTCATCTTCGTTTACTAATTTAACTTCTGTCTCAATGTCATTACGATCGCCCTTTGGAATCATATCTGTATTCATAAGAAACGGAAATCCCCATGAAGCCTTAGTTGGAAGATAACAATATAGGGTTGCCTTCTCTATAGGTTTAATCATTGAGCCTTCATGCTTACATGCAAATGAAACCTTCGTACAATCAAAGTCTTTATATTTTTCTGGTATTCTACTATTACCTTTGTCTATGGTTTTATTAATTGACTCTTGAAGGACATAAGGAATGTTCTCTTCAAAATCGCCAATAATCCATTCATCGTTGTCTCTAAAGCATATACGCTCTTCAACTCCATTAATAAATAATTTAACGGAGTTGATATTTGGTATGAATAGAATTATGTTCGCGTCTGAGAAAATATCCTTGAATAAATTCTCATAACTGTTTTTCCCGACATGGAGAAGCTTATTATCTTCTGGCTTTAAAGCTATTCTAACACGATATTTCTTATCACTAGAATCAAATACACTATTAATCTCATGCGAGACCTCTTTATGACTGGTCCATATTGGTAAAATTTGAAATGGTGCCCCTAATCGTTTTATTCTACCACCAACTTTTTTCTCTGGAGATTCTCCCTCATCAAACCTAAAACTATAATCACCAGTCTGTAAGTATACATAATGATTATGCAAGAATACTGTCTTGAATCCAATACCCTTATATCCAATAGTTCTTTTATTAGCTACTTTTTCTTTTTCGTTAATACCACAGATGCCCGAAATGTTGCGTACATTAAATCTGTCGCCAGAATGAAGAAATAGCAAGTAGTTATCGGTAATATGAAATTCTACATCAACATCTTCTCCTTCTACTGGATAATCGTTTGCATTCTGTAAAAGCTCATACACAAAAGTTGAATCCTTTGCACTGAGTTGTTTACTTAATGTATCAAGAAAATTAGTTGCAGAACCAAAATTCTTAGATTTATCGTTATGACGATCATCAAATAGCGTATCAATAAACCATTTTGGCTCTATTATATGAGGCTGTTTCTTGAAATCAATAAAAATTTCATACGGATTGTATCTGTTCTTATGAGATAATTTCCAATTAAACAAATAATAATCATTCAGTTTGATATAACGTATTTCATGTGGGTATGTTATGCGAATTGGCTTTTTTTCAGTATCTCCAGGATAATATGGGATATGATCGAAGTTTGGCTTGCGTATGTCATCAACCACATATACTTCATTTTCTTCATCATAGTGGTAATATCCAATACATTCACAACTATCAACCCCCCACATTTCATACAATTCTTTTTCTTGAGACTTTTCAGAAGATACTGTAACTATTGGTTCTGATATATTGTCAATAGAATGTAGTGAACCACCAACTAAGTTGACAATATACCTTGGTTGTTCTTCGTGTAAGGCTGTGATGTTCATTCTGCACTTAAAAGAACAGGGACCTTCTGGAATTTCATTACTACTCTTAGGCACATTTAGAAATAAATTAGTTAGATTGGTCGGTCTACCTTCTAGTTTAATATCAGAAATGTTACCTTTATAAAAATCAGAATTTTTACTCTTTATCTCGTGAGAGAAGATTCCCTCAAAATTAGTTTCATCGAAAAAGTTCTCAATATCTTTATCGGAAGCTCTTTCTAATTGCTTCCTGTTAATATACTTTGCCATAATGTTTATTTAAATTGGTTTTCAAAATGTGCCCAGGCGTGGCGGTAGTCTTCTATGCGGTCGCATTTGGTGAATGGGGCATAGTAGGTTACTTGTTGGCCTCGGTAGAGTTCGCTCTTTTCTATGGTGTGGATGTAAGTTTCTCCCGGCTTCATGTCTTTGATAGTATTCCACACGGGGCGATCCACTCCAACTCCGGTTAAGCCTTTTGAGCAGGTGAAAACGATGTTACCTTTGGTGTCGTACCATGTGTCGTTCTCATTTTGTTGAAGCACAGGGAACTGAATGGTGTATATCATCTCTAAGTCCTTTAGAGATAAGCCTAACGCCATAGCAGAGATTACGTCTATCTCTACAAGTGCCTGACGACGCTCGAAGTAATTACGCAGTGGAATGCTCCATTGCCAATTAGCGGTGAGCGTGTCGAATGGCTTCAATCTATCATCATCGATACTCCATACTTCGGATTTAAACGAAGGTTTATAACATTCCTCCCATAGTTCTGAATAATAAGTCGTAAGACAATTTAATAGAAGCGTCCTACAGTAAAGTGCTGATTTATATTTTTCGGCTACGCCGAGAGGAAATGATTGCATACGACTCCCTTGCACATTAGACGCACCAATAGTTTTCATGTAAAAATCCATAACTAAAGATGAATATAAAGCTGTCGCATCCACGGAGTAATCTCCGTTGCGAAAAGCAACGGAGATTACTCCGTGGATATGTGCACTTTTGCGTGGCAAAAGTGCACATATCAACGTTCGTTCAGCCGATGAACCTACCATTTTTCTAAAGCCAACTTTATAATAATTTAGCCAATTATCATATCTGGGTTTTCCATCTTCGTCTTGTCCTATTTGGAATCCTTTAAAAAGAGTATTATATTTAGCAATATTTATTTTAGGAATGTAGTTAGTTTTTGATGTATAAGAATCAGAGATATTTAGATAATTCACTGTGTCGTAGTCAGAATTTAAAACACATCGAATACGAGGTTCTTTATTATAGGGGTTACAAACATAAAAATTGGGACCACAATATATCATTTCATATCTATCCATATTGGGGTAACAAGTATTTCTGCAAATGATACCATCATCAACAGCTCCAGTTTCATGAAGGCACTCTGTTATAATATTTTCACAATTAGACAAATGTGTTGGATAAGAAGCTATTTTTTTTAGAACGTCAATTACTTCTTCTGAATGTATACTTACAAGTTTAGCACAATTACCTGTCGTCCCATCTTCAAAAGTATCTGAGAGAACCTGTAATTCTTTATCGGAAAAAATTACAATTCTATCTTTATGTGCAGCTGTATTCCAATTTCCACTACTATCTTTAATTCCTCCACATTCTCCATGCCCATCATGAGCAAAACAAGCATCAACAGTATTAGGATGAAAAAGATTACTGAGCGAAGCGAAGCGCGGTGATGAACTTCGGCGTGGGCCGAGAAGTTGATCACCATACACCGTATGGTGATCAACTTCGGCAAAAAGCCGAAGTTCATTTTGATACTGGAAGTGATAACGTAAACGTTTATATAATTCTTGCCTTAAAGGTTGCCCCTTTGGATCATCATAAATACTTTCAGGAGTTAATAATCCAATATATCCATTTTCATCAGATATAAGATCCATACAATTAGTTAACACACACTTATACAAATTTGTCTGTTGTCCAATTAATAAAGGATAGTTACAAAAAGCATTAAGGAATGCTGTACTGCATGCTTGTTCGTTCTGTTCACTGAAATATAGACTCTTCATCAATTCATTCTTCATGAATTGATTTATCTTTTGACGAACTATTGGGGCACTTACTTTACGTATGGCGACTTCTGGAAATTTTTCCGATATAATATTAGCTTCATTAAACTCCAATTTAATCCAAGGTGGATTACCACAAATAATATCAAAGCCATCTCTGAGCCAAAACACTTCAATAAACTCGAGCATAGGGTGGAAGAAGTGGTAACGATTAGCCAATCGCTCTACAATCTGAAGTCTCAAAGGTTCTTCATCAGCAAACAGTGATACATTGGCATGAGCTTCGGTGAGAATCTCGGTTTGACTCTTCAATACGATTTGCGATTCTTCTTCTGTGATGCGGTTATATTCCACATCATTTTCAAAAAGCGTGTTTGAGTCGGCACGTTCAAGAGCCTGACGAGTTCGGTTATCAATCTTGTCGTTATCCACATTTAGCAGTGCCTCAATATCGCCCCAGTATTCAGTGCGAGTAGGGAGGCTATAGGCATCGGCATATTCCCAAAACCAAAGAGCGCACCAGTAGTCCATCACAAGTTTCAGTTTGTGATAGGCATTGTCGTGTCCATAACGAGTGTCGAATAATTGCTGCTTGCGTGCATAGCTTTCCATGCGTTCTTCCTCTTTAAAGAAAGATTCGGATTCTGCATGGTCTATGCCATCCCAAATTTCTTTTCGATTATTGGTATATTTATCAATAGAAAGTTGAGCCGTAAAGTAATCCTTTAGCAGCACATCAATCTTTGCCGAGATACGTTGAAGCGTGGCAAAATCATTGGCATTGATAGGTGCAGTCCAATCTTTAAGAATGGTGGTCATGCGGACGGTTGCCTCTTTGTTAGCTTTCTTTTGCTCAGAGATACTACGCACCCCAAGCATATTATTATCAGGAAGCAAGAAGTGATACACTTCATTAACAGAGCGTTTCACTCGATTAGTATAAAACTCAATTTTGTGTGGAGCACGTTCCCACCATTTATTTTGTTCAAGCCTTGTTCTTCCCTTTATTCCATATATTTCATCTTTATTATAAACTTTAAGCCATGCACCAATCACGGCATTACCCACCGTTAGGCGGTTGGCAAAGAATGGAGTTTCCATATCCTTATGGATAACATTCAGCCATAAGGACAGCTTGCCAAGTTCTATAGCTGTGGGGTTTAAATCCACTCCATACACATTGTGGGTAGCGATAAAAGCCTTTACCTTCTGCAGTTCATCACGATAATGATCTGGGCTAATTCTCCAATTTCTTAATCCACGTTCACGTTGCTGTTGTTGCTGATAGGTGAGATAGGCTTCAGATAATTGGTTGATGACCTCATTTTGGAAAGCGGCAGCTCCCATAGCAGGTTCTAATATCTTTAATTCAAGCAGGTCGGTTGCCTTCCGCTTACCGGCAGCAACGTCGTCGATAATACTCTTCAGCGTATATTTTACTGTGCTGCGAGTGAGGACTTCAGGAGTATAATAACTTGCTGATTTCTGGCGATCACGACCATTAAGGCGATATACAAATGTGCCACGAGGAAGAATCTTCGGGCGTTCTTCTTCATTACGTAGAATCTCATTCTCTTCAAAATCGTCCATACGACTGTATGGCACAAGAAACGTTCCATCTTCAGGATGACCGGCTTTATGCACCTCGATATAATCTTCCTCGGCATAGAATCCACGGAAGGCGAGTAAACTTTCATATACACTTCCTAACTGGTTCACTCCAAGGTTGGCATAAGAGATGCGACCTCTGCCATAGCGACTATTCTTCTTAGATAGCGACAGGGCACAGATAATCTCCTGCCACTTGCAGTTACGTATTCTCACATCACCAAGGTGGTGAAGACGATTATTGTTGAATAGCGGAGAGTCAATAGGGCGGATTCGGAAACTTTTATTGTTCGTCATTGAATCGGCCTTGTTGTAGCCCGACGAAAGCATTCGGAACAAGTTCTGAATACTATCATCAAAGAAATAGCCATCACGGCTTTGCTGACTATTCAGGCGTGTTTGCTCCAAATCACGGAGCATTTCGAGCGAATAACCTTGTTTGTAAACATCGTCTCCAGTTGGCAGAATCTCCAATTCAGAACGGCTTTCGGCATAGAATATAAACAGAAGGCGATAAACTATTGTAAGGCAGTCGTCTTTGACTTCGGCTTCAAAATTATCGTCGGTCTCATCATATTCACCGGTTTCTTCATTCTTGCGACCAAAGCCTTCATGCACGATGTTTTGTTTATAATATAGAGCCTCGTTTGCAAGAGTTTCTACGGCAAGAATCACACCATCCTTCAAGTCTTTAGTAACCTCATAAGCATTCTTGTAACTATCCTCAACAAGAGTGTCCATCAAGATTGTTTCACTGTCACTGGCAAGCGTTTCCTTGCAAGTAAGCAAATGGAAGAGAGCATAATATTTGCGGAAAGCGGAAATTGAAGCCTGTGAAAATAGTTCATCTAGTGAGAACTCTAAGTATGCACCTCTGTTCCATTTTTCGCTGTCGAGCAAAAATATGGTGTTACCGGCAAGCATCAAAATGAAGTGCGGACGACGCTCTTGCGGCAATAAGAACAGTGCATCAATAGCCTTATTGATGACAGCCGGTGATATGCGTTGTTCATCGGGTAAGGTGAATACTTCGCTCCATTGCCCGGCGTAATACTGCTGATGACGAATAGTCTGCTCCGTTATCTGTCCTTCAATTTCAACATTATACTGTTGTCCGAACAAGCCCGCAGGTTCTTTATCATCAGTCTTGATTAGAGGTTGCATCTCCATAACAAGCATAGAGGTGTGGCCGTTGCGAGAAAGTATGTGGCGAACAGGTACAACGGAGTTGGCTTCTTCATCTACAGAATAGAATCTATCGTAGGGAGCATCTGTTGAATAGCCTAATATTTTGAGTAGACGAGTATGGAAATCATGTGTATGACGGATAGCATCTTTCACACGAGGATTGGTATTGACGATGTAGTTCTTATACTTCTCGTATTCTTGGCGAAGACTAACAAAAGGAGCGCAAAGCGACACCATATCATCGCTATTTAACCCCGATGCCTTCTGTACTTTGTCAATGAAATCTTCACTGAAATATCCAGATGGGAAATAATCTCCGATGTTTTGGATAAATCTGTATTTTATATTATCTGCTGCCATAATAAGTTCTCATTTATTTGTTGTAAAATACCGCCAATACACGGATATAAGGTTCGGTGTTGTCGAGTGTATATAAGTCTTGACCAAATTGGTTTTGCTTGCTCACGATAGTTTCAACTTCCTTTATCTGTCCGTCGATATCTTTACGGGTAATCATAACCTCTGACTCTAAACCAAGAGTTAATTCTCCTTTAGCATCATCTGCCCATTTATTAAGTTTGTCTTGATATTGCTGACGCTGAACTGCCATACGAGCACTCATCTCGTTCTGACGAGAATACATATAGTTTGTTTCTCCATCCGCAATAGCATCTTTGAGAAGCGATTTCAATATTTCAAGATCACTTTCAACTACATCTTCAGGATATATTTTATTCATGATGTCAGGATATGTTTTTACGAAGTCATCAAGTGATATTGGTTTTGCGCTTGTACCTTTAGAAATACTCATAGGCACAAGGAAGAACTTAGAGACAAGACTTTGGCCTAATCCGTTAGCTACACTGCCATACATCAAATAATATGCAGTATCATGTTGGAAAATGCGATGCTTTACCACAAAAGCCTGTTCTTTTGAAACCGATGCGGCAAGTTTGGAAAGCATATATTGTATGATTGGATGTAAGTCATATAGTGGTTGGAACTTAGCCCACAATGTTTCCTGTGATTTACGAGAATCGCTGATGGAATCCATCACTACTTGCCTGTCATTGCATAGTCGGAATGTGTGGTCTTTAGGACGTGCTTCTTTCGGTACATCATAAAGAACATCTTCCATTTCTTTACTATCAGTTACTTCTATGTATGGTATCTCAGCATCAATGACCTTTATCTCTTCATGAGCTATGCTTCCTTTTGATTCTAGTTCAGCAAACATATCACGATAGAACTGCATATCATCGTTATATAGCGATAATTGCGGTTCTATGTATTCTTTATGTTCTTTTGCCGGAGTAGTATTCTTTCCAAGAGTGAAAAAACCGCCACGACGACGGCGTGTCTTTTGCTCTGTATTTTCATCTTTCTCTTCAAGAAATTCAGTATCATGCTTCTTGATAGCGTCGGCAACAGCTGAAGTTTCTTTTTCTGAATTATAAAGATTCATTACGCTTTGAGCATCACCAAGAGTTTTATGAACTTCTTCTTCCTTGATCATTAATTTCTCTATAACAGCCACATCACTACGTACATCTTCGTTTTCACTACGAGCAATGAGGTAATATATGTAAGGAACTTGTTTCTGTCCATAGCGGTCGATACGCCCGTTACGCTGTTCAAGTGTAATCAAGCTCCATGGAATGTCGTAGTTGAACATACGATGGCAATAATAATGCAGATTGACACCTTGAGAACCTGAGTCGCTAGAAATAAATACTTTTATTGGACAATCTTCTTTACCAAAGGATGCTACCATCTCTTCTTGCTCAGTATCTGTGAGACCGCCATTGAAGATAGAGACTTGCTCATCGCTCATACCATAATCTTCACTCAATCTTCGCTTTAGGTAATTCATAGTCTCAATGCGTTCAGTAAAAATAACGATACGCTCATCCGTTTTCTTACCTCGCCAATTAAGTTCCTTTAATTTTGAGCATAGGGAAGTATATCGGCTATCTATTTTATTGTCTAATGCCTGATTGATTAGTGCCTTTAACTCTTCAAGCTCTTCCTTGTTGGCATCTGTCTTTCCCATACGGTTTTCTACAGATTTCAAAGCTGCTGCAGGGCTAGATAGAAATGTCTTGAATAAAGAGAATGCAAAAAGAAGGTCTCTTCGTTCAGTTTCGTTTTCTTCCTTGATTGAGCGGAACTTAATCTTTTGTTGCATATACAAGATTTGTTCCTCAATATCTGAAAGGTGAACATTTACAGGTTCAACCTTACGCTCTTGGAAGTTACAACGTATATTCTCATCCTCTATGTCATTTTTGAAACGACGCACATAAAATTTTTGCACATCTTCCTTTGTGTATTCACCATTGCGAGGAATTGATGTTGGCTCAAGCATACGCATCAGATTGGCAAACGATTCTGATGAACCATTGTGAGGAGTAGCAGATGTAAGTATAAGGCTATCACAATGGTCAGCCAAGAATTGGGCTAGTTTTCCACGCAAACTACCATCATTGGCTACAGTGTGACATTCATCAATTACAATAATATCCCAACGGGTTTTTTCAAGCCAAGCACGGAACTTACCATTATTTTTCAGTGTGTCAACAGATATGATTGTCTTATCATAATAGTCAAAAGGATTCTTATTCATTGGTATCTCAGCACGGATGTGATCAACACCTGCACTATCGAGACGCATTAAAGGAATGGCAAAACGATTCCATATTTCTTCTTGAAACTGTGCAAGGATGCTCTTGAGTGCGCACACCAAGATTCGTCGACCACGACCACGGCGTATCATTTCACTCAGGAAGATACCCACTTCAATGGTTTTACCAAGGCCTACACCATCAGCAATTAAAAGACGAGGTCTAGGGAGTTCTAATGCCTTTAATGTAGGTTCCATCTGGTAGTCAGCCACATTGAAGGCACCTTTTTGAGCTATACTTATTTTGGGCGAAGAATAACCATTTCCACGGATATTAGACTCAATCAATAGTCTGGTTGCTCTACATTGTGGACTAGTATCAGCCACCAATTGTGTACTGTTTGGTGATACTACAGCTATTTGTTTGTCTATCCCGGTATCAAACACATAATGCTTGTTGCTAACAAGTTCACTAAGTCCGGTAGCATAGACAAGAGTGCTATTACTAGTGTTTTGCTCTACACGAGTAATTCTGAATTCTTCTCCTCTGACAGTTATTCTCTGTCCTGATGCAAAGTTTGCCATTTGCTATATATTAAAACAAAAAGACCCTCTTAACATCCCCTGAAGGCTGACCAAAACCCATATAGATGCAAGAGGGCCTCTCATGTATTCTTTTTTATATTACAGTCGTTAGTGAAATACTTTCAGCACTGTTGTTGATTATCTAGCACATATTGACTGTTTTGATTCTTGGTCTTATTTTTCAGGTTGTAGCTTTATCAGCTTCCTTTTCAGCTACAAAGGTACAAAAAATGTGTGTCATCATACGGAACACATACAAGAAATCTTCAAAATCAGCAAAAAAAGTTGTATTTATGCTTGTTTTTTATTAATGATAGCAATTATGTCGGCTGTTTTGATGGCTAATGAATGTAAGAGTGAATCTTGTTATTATCTTGAATAAAGTAATTTAAGCTCCATCCACCTACGTCTCTTGATGGATGGAATTACCTTACCTTTCCATTTACAAAATGTAAGGTACTCATTCTCTATGTTTTTTTCACCACGTTTGATTTTCTGAATTAACCGACTCTCAGGTTTATTCTTGTCGCCCAAGATAGACACGTGGCCACAGTTGTAGGCAAGTGTAGCAAGCAAAATAGTGCTAGAACCATAGTCACGGAATAAGTAACATAGTTTTTTTAGGTCACTACGTAACAACGAATCTGCCTGTCTCTTCGTAATTTTTGATGTCAGTTTCTCACCGGGTTGAATTCGATGTCCATAGCCAACGTAGGGATATTCTTTTTTGGAGTGCATGCCTTCACAATGTTTTATAAGCAAAACAGCCCTCTCAAATTTGGGAAGGCTATAAAGTGAGGAATACTCCTTTGATGTTATGTTTGTATTTTGTTGTTTGTCTTTTGCTGAAACATTAATCGTTATTACAAGAAGCAGTACTGCCGTTAAAAGTCTAATATTCAAGATTCTAATCATTTATATGGATTTTAGTTTTTAGCACACTAAATATGCTTATCCTTGCCAAAGATGGAATTGATCATTTCTTTTACGTCTTGTCCAACCTGAACGAAATTCTTGTAAAGTATGCGCTCACGCTCATCTACAGGACCGAAATTATAGAACTTAGGGATTGGATAATGTATATAATTCTCTTCTTCCTTTTTGATGGCTTCCATGTCAAAATTTGTTTTGCAGTAGAATTTTGTGGTTTTGAACTCATGACTTTCTTGGATATTCATTGAGCCGCCACGTCCGGTCTTGGTTACTACAAAATCACGTGCGGTCTGACCGCAAATCCATCCTGTAGGCATATCACTGATTTTTGATGCAGGAACAAGGCTGTCAAGGTTTTCATTGAGATTTATGGATGTCTTATCTCTGTCAATAGTTACACCTTTCTTTATCTGAACAACCTTGCCGAAGATATCACTGCTCAACCATTCAAGAGTTTCTTTACTTCGTGCAGAACCACTTATCACATTACCGACTGTAGTAATAATCTTCTGCATACCAACCTTGCCATAGTCGGCTTCAAGCTGTGGCAATTCCTGAAAACCTAAAGCAACGCTTACCTTATTGCTTCGTGCTGTACCTATCAAGCGGTCTATCTTGTGGAAATAGAGAGTAGGCAACTCATCCACAATGATACTGGTAGGTATATTTTTCCCTTGACCGGTGTTTACTCGTGTTACAAGTCGATTTAGAATTAAAGCATTCAAAGCCCCGATGATGCTTTCCATCTCCGGGTCATTAGCAATGAGCAGATAACTTGGATTCTTAGGGTCACTGACCTTTAAGTCAAAGTCATCTCCGTCTTTGTGAAATATCCAATAGCTTTCTTTTGTTGCCAATCTACTAGTGTAAACACGCAGAGTACCAATCATACCCTCTAACTGCTCCATGGCTTTATTCTTTAAGGCAGTTTGGAATGGGCCAAGCAAAGGTGCAACCTCGTTATCGGTTTCAAGGACAGCAAAGATGGTTTGGTAACTTTCATTGAGAAAGGACAGAATATGTGGCATATCAGAGTATTTACCTAACCAATGGTCAGCTTTTGTTTCTTCTCCGTTATGGTCAAATACACGTCCTGTAGGTTTGAGCCTTTTTGTCGTTGGGTCAAGAATTTTCTCTGCAATCAACATCTTTCCATTCTTGTCGTATGGCTCTTTCTCATAGTTTATGAAGAAATAGATGCAGGCAGCTAAGAAGTTTACGGCAGATGTTTGGAAGAACTGGTCACTACCGCCACCTCCTTCTTTCTTTCCTTTTTGAAGGGATTCAAGCAATGTCTCAGCAGTTTCACTGGCTGCTGCAAGATTGTTGATGTATTTCTGCTGAATAGGATTGATTCTCTTGGAATATTCAACTTCAACAAAATTTATCATATTGAATTTACATCCATCTGGAGTATTACCTGCCTTTTGATTGATACGGTAATGGTAGTATAATTTCTGTGCGAGAGTTGGGAACTTGTAGTCATATACTACTAATGAAAAGCCCTTCGCACTATGTTGACGGATAAACGGTTCAATTACAGAAAATGTTTTACCTGAACCTGGTGTTCCGACTACCCATGTTCCTCGGAACGGATTACTGATTGATATGGCTCCTTTGCGAAATTTACCTTTATAATAGAAACGCATTGGAATATTCACTGAGTATTTGTTTTCCTCCATCTCTGTACATTGGTCAAAGCTTTCGTTCTCAAAGTTGAAACGATCTTTTCCAAGTCCTTCCTTCAGAAATTTGCTGATGTTATCCAAAGCTATGTGTACAAGAATTGTTCCCACTATTGTTGTAATCATATAGAATATGATATTCAATCTTAGGGAATAAAAATGTGCATCCATCGTGAAGCCAAAGAGCCACACGGATAGGATAAGTAGTATGACACCGCCTAGGATGGGATAAAGCACCTGCTTATGTGAGTCGAATTCCAGATGCTTTTTGTTTCGTGTACCAACGCAGGTGATACATACGAGAAAGAAAGTGACTACTTTGCTGTATATCAGATGACCATCATTATAGATAAACCATTGTTTTACTCTACCATGAATGTTGGCAAGGATACCTCCGAAATGGTCTAACATGGCTGGTTCAAAGGCATATTCAAAGAACTCCACTAATATGGAGATATAGATGACTGCCCGAAATATTTTATAAGCTCCTTGTAATTCTTTACTTTCTTCCATGAATTTGATATTCGTTTTTAATTATTGAGTGTGAGAATGGCTCGTGCCTTATGAGACTGTGTCTTTGGCGTTTCTTGCATCGAACCGCTACTAAGTGAGTAGAGCCATGCTTTGACTAACTCTTGTCCTGAAACTTCGGTACTTGTCCAGTACCAACAGTCTTCCGGATTATCAGGTATTGGGTCACCACCGCATTGCTTTAAGATAGGGTTGATGAAATCTTTTGCAGCATAGAGCATACGCATTTGTGATACTGAAGGGATATAGGCACTTTGTCCATTGTTCCAAAGTTCAAATACACTATTGGCTAATGGAGAAGAAACATCTCTGCAATTGAACATATTGAATGTATTTTCATTGCCGTCCCATTTTGTAACATCAGCAGATGTGCTCTGTTTTACACCTAGACTATCAGCAAAGGCAGATGGAGTTATTTCATATAGATATACAGCTGTTCCATTGCCGGATGTGTTGTCATCAATATTGATATCAAAAACAACCGCAACTGGTGTCTTATGTTGTTTCTCGACATCTGTTATAGGCATTATTTTCCCGTCACTACACAGTACATGACATACCTTTGTGTCTGTATCAGGAAAGTCTTTGTGAGCATCACATGATGTAAATGTGATTACTGCTGTAGCTATCGCTAACATCGAAAATATTTTTCTCATTTTGATTATTGTTTTCGGTTATAGACTGTATTTTATTCCTAAAGCAGCCCCCGTCCTAAAGGTGTCAAGGCCTTTTATCATGATATCTGTTTTTACTTGCCAGAAGATTTGCCAACCGGATCGGAGAGCATAGCTATGTTCGTAGCCTACATGGATGCCACCGATAACCTTGTCGGTATCACTGCCTACGGAAGCTCCAATACGCACATTGCCATGATTGTTTCTGCCTCGTACCACACAAGGTTTATAGGCTATACCGAAATCATAGGTACGGTAGTTTTTCCAAAAACTATCGGGGCAAACATGACCGCAAGAAGCACACTCATCCCATTTCAGATACACATTACCAAAATACTCCCACGCATTATGATATTTGGTTTCATGTTCATAGGAGAGTGTTAAGTCTAAGCCTCTTTCATACAATACTCCTGTGCCTAAAGATACTCTATTTGAACCGTCTTGAGCGTAAGATGATGTTAGGGTGGCAATAAGCAACATTGCCATTAGAATTGCTTTCTTCATAGATTAATCCTCCTCCAATAAAACTGCATTAAACGAATCAGCTGACAGGACATCTTCATAATCGATATTTAGAAGAATATTTCTGCCCGAAATTTGCTTCTCTGCCATCTCGATGGTAAGAACCTTGTCATTTGGAAAGGTCATTTTCTTAATGACAATAACATTACGATACCCATACCTGAATGACTTCGCTTGTTCTAACATCATCACCGGCTGAATCTCGATAGATTGTGTATTGGTCGCTTTCGACATCTTTTTATCATCCAGTTTCAATCGTATTTGGTCAATATCAAAACGAATGTTGGTTTTGTTGTCAACAGAGAAATCAAGAAAGAAATAGTCACCTGCCGTGTAGATGTTATTCAGTCGCATAACCATACGATGTTTCTTGGTTGCGATATTTCTTATCTTCGCCGGGGAGTTCCATATCTGGCGTGCAAAGCGAGTCATATCAACTGTTGACATACTTACTGCCGGATTGTTATAGGCATTACGCTCGACAAGTTGAATTTCCTTATCGGTTACAGCTTCCTGCATTCTTGTAGTATACAGAAGTGCATATTGCGTGCGATAGCGTTCTGTTACAATGGTTACAATTGCCAATACATCACCATCTGCATGAAGACCTTCTTTGGGTTTTAATCGTATGGTATTGTTGATGGGCTGGTCGCCAACAACCTTGTCGGTAGATATATCGACAAATCGAATTGGTTCGGATGCCGTGATAACAGTTGTCACCTGCTCATTGATGGTGAGCTGCTCCATCTCCTCATAGGTTTGTTGTGCCAATATCGGAGTGCTTGTTACGGCGCAAAGTATCAATGCGCCAAATATTTTCTTGATTTTCATAATTGCTGATTTTATTTACGCTTACTTATTCTTTTTACTTTCCTTGCTATTGATGAGATACACGAATGTTCCGTATTTCAACTTGACTTTATTCTTTTTGATGGCTTTTCCAATGGCATTGCTGGTCTTTTGATAAGCATTTGTCATAGCCTGAGCTGCCCATTGAGCCATACTGTTACCTGTGTTTGTACCATTATTCATTTCCATATTTCCTGAAGCTGCACTACTTGCTACATCTTTAGTGGTCTCTCTGAAACTGCTGCTAGGAACATAAAGCCCCTCCATGCCATCTGTATCATAGATGGACAGATTTATCTTTACTAATTCGTCATCAATAAGCATACTTTTGATGTTACCTTTTACTCGTTGCGAACCAAAGCCACTCATTGTGGCATACAAGTATGAACCTTTTGGTACAACTAGCTCTCCGATTTCCACATCATCGAGTAAGCGCAAACGGATACGAGTCCCATCGGTAGCTTTCACGTCTTCATCGATGATAGCCTTGATTAGATTGGCCTCTTTTTCGTTTTCAGCGAGGGTATTGAAGTAGTCAGAAGAAACTTTGACTTTCTTCACAACCTCAGTGGCTTCCGCCTCTTCGGATATTGCGTTTCTTGACTTATCGTTGATGTTTACGCTACCGCTTATAATTCTGTTTGCTTGATTGTTTTCATCAGCTTGTTGGCCAGCATCTGTTAAACCTGTCTCTTGTTGGGCTTTCAACCTCGCCTGAGCCAATGCTTTGTTGAGCTCTGCCAATGCTTCGGATTCTGTCTTATCGGTGTCGGTTTTCTGCATGCCTTTCTGTCTTTCCATTTCTGCTGTACGTTCGGCTGCTTCGGCATCAAGCTTACGAAGTTCTTCGTCTGAATATTTCGATTGAAATTCTTCTTTTTCATTATTGTCTTCTATTTCGATATTGTTTACGGCACTATGATCCTCAATCTTGCCGTAAGAATTGAGCATATTCTCGTATTTGCCACCAATGCCATCACTCTTTATCTGTGCTTGAGGAAGATTCGGATTCAGATATTCCGTAGTCTGCATATTGGCATCTTTCTTCTCTGCCAGTTCCGTATCAAACATATCGAAAACGAAATATGCTGTTCCAAGCAAAGGGAGATATATAATCAGCGGTAGCATGTATTTAGGCTGTTTGAAATTGATTTTATCGGTCAGCTTCATGATGATTCTATTTTTGTTTGTTTATTGGGTGAATATTCCTACTTTCTCCCTTATGTCTGGAGCGTATAAGTGAATCTTGTCTCTCGATGGCAGATATTGAACTCTGCTTGTGGTTATATACTCTCGCCATACGGTAGATATTGAAGCCAAAACTTAAAGCGACAAATCCAAAGACAATAACTAAGAATAGAGTCTTGTGTATATCGGCAAATCGTTGTACATGTGCAGCCGCCTTGTCAATTTTCAATGTCTGGGCAAACTTGCGTCCTGCTTTCACTTCACGCTGATAACGTTCCTTATACTGAGGGTCGTTCTTGTCAGGCATCTTCTCGCCAAACAACATTCGTTTTATTCCTTTCATATCTTATGTTTTTAGTAGTTGACTTTTGTCTTTTGGTCGATATCCTTATTAAGTAGCGTTCTCCAGTTGACAATCAGAAGTCCATGAGGATTGTTATCAGTGCGTGGTACTCTTTTCAACTGACCTGCCGTTACAAGCTCACGAGTCAGAATATTTGTTCGTCTTTCTATTCGTTGACGACCGTAATAAGTGAATTCCATCTTCTCCTTATTGAACTTGATACTATCGCAGAAGATGCTGAATACAGCACTTGTTCCCATGATATTATTATAGAATCCTTTTTCTTTCAATGTATTATACTGGGCAAGACCAGTCTCATCCACTAGATACATGGCTTTATTCATGGTGTATTTTATATACTTATCATCAGGAGCCAAGGTGAAAAAGTAGTGGTGGAAAGCTTCAATATGTGCTTTTGCTTCCACATCAAGCGTTTCATCCATTGTCGTTCTTTGCACTAAGATTGGAACATTGCTATCCAAAACATAGATTTTGTTTTGTGCATCGACCACCATATTACGTGCTGTCCAAATACTCGAAATGCTAATGAACACACAGCCAACGAGGAACAGTCCACAGATGATAGTCACAAGTTTGATTTTATTCTCTAGATTTTTTATTACCATTATATGATTACATTTTAGGGGTTAAGACTATTTGACTACATGTCCAATCAATCCCTGAGTAGACATTTTTGCTTGTTGAGCAACACCTTCACCAAAGTTTCGTGTAGAGAATGCGGTATCGCCATCGGGTATCATCCATGCTGCCAAATCTGGAACGAGGTTAAGACATTTCAACGCTACTATACTTGCAGCCATCAGATATCCGGCAGAGAAGAATGAATTCTGTAAGTAGGATGCCATAGTCTGCTCTGAAGCTGTGATTGCAGTAAGGTTTTCAAACTGTATGCTCAGTACGATATCAAAGAGCAAAAGCACATAGAATCCAACGAAGTAGAGCATGGCTCCATAAAAATGCACCGTCAGATATCTTGTTATCCATTTTGCCCAACTGCTTTCCCATTTTGGCAACAGACTGAACGCCCATTGTATAGGACCGAAGATTGTTAGCATTCCTAGGAGTATCTGTTGACAATAAATAGTGCTCCACCAACCGATTCTAAATACTATCAGAGATAAGAGCATCACGATTTTGTCAAGTCCGACAACAGCTCCAGCAGTGAGCGACGTAAACCAAAGACGGCTTGCATCCTTCTCCATATTGGTAACTTCTTCAACACCTGCACTTACCATTGTCTCTTGCACGACAGCAGGATCCGAAGTTCCTTTATGGGCTACATCTGCTTTTGCCTGTAGGTCGTTATAGATTGTGTCTCGCTTATAGATTAGTTCTTGCACTTCAGTGAACTTATCTTCTATCTGAGCTGCTTCCGCTTGATAGAGGTCGTGAGTGTAGGAACCTATGGAATTAGGTACATAACTCAGGAAATCAAGGAAGCACCATTGGCTACCACCTCCAACCATGCCCGTATCAGCAGGTGGATACCACCAACAGAGAATGATGGAGACAGCCAATGGCTTGAATAATTTCATCACATCCAACGGCTCATGTTTAACCATCATCTTGTATGCCATTCCTGATGCCATTACGATGGAGAATAGAGCTGCTAATGCCATACACATCTGTACAAGCCACCAAAATGGACCTTGTGAGCCTGTGAAAGTAGCATCACAAAGAAACTCGTTTGTTTGAAAGATGACATCATCAATCTCTTCTTCGAGGAGATTAATGCCAAAATCTGATAATATGTTAGTACCTTCAGCCATAGATAATTACTTGTTTGATTGTTCCGTAATGTATAACTTTGTTTTTAATCCTGCTTTTCTTATCTCCACGTTTCTATCTGTGATGATTGACATTTGTCGGTTAAAACTTTGCATGCTAATATTGTTATTGGTTTTTATCATTCGGATTCCTCTATACTACCATTACTTGACCCTCCGCTTTCTTTTGAGTTACTGGCTTTCTTCCAGTTTCGCTTTGCCAAAAGAATGATGCTTGTCTTATCGGCCAGTTTATAATTTGTGTTGGATGAGAGAAGCTGTTTCGTCTCTTTAGCTGTTTGGAAACTCACCAGTTGTTTTACCAGTGTCTCATTTTTATGTTTCAATCCGGCATATATATCCAAGTACATTTTCTTTCGTTGTGCATTGGGCATATAGTAGTTTTTTATTGATTTGATGGCACATTCATATTCGTTGTAATACTCAAGCCATTGCTTTCTTTGTTCATAAGATCCACCCATCGGAATGATTCGATCTATGTTTTTCTGAAAGACATCCAACTTACTTGTTATCTTTGAGCCCTCTGCCAACCATGCTAAATCAATACTTCTATCAGCGAGGTTAAGTGCTTCTATTTTAGCTCGTTTTGTCAGAGCTGAATCTATTGCTTCTGCATAATCTACTTGATTGTAACAGCTTATGCTGGCTATCGTGCGGTAACCTTGCTTATTCTTTGCGGCAGCTGTCTTTTTGTATGAATTATGTGTTGCCATATAATATAGTTCAGGGGTGAGAGAACCTGCTCCAGTTTCCATCACGGTAATCTGATTCTGTTTAGAGGAATCATGATTGTATGATACTCTCTGTGCATTAGCATAATGTGCGGAGCACAAAGCCATAATTGCCATAAGACTGTGTATCTTTATTGTCATCTTCATTATTCAATATCTATAAAATTGTATTTATGCTATTTCTCTAGTTTTCCGGCTTTTCGCCATCTTCCAAAGGCATCATCTATCATTTCTTTCTTCGTTTTCGTTCGATATACCTTCTCTTTCCAATAGCCCATTCTCAACTGGATGTATCTCCAAGTGTCGAAATAGGCTGTGTTAAGCATCTTTTCTATATTGTCAAGTGATGTATTGATACTTTCCATGACTACAAGCAAGTCTGCTGTTGAACAAGCAGCAGCCCCTGTAGCGTATAGCACTAAATCACTGAGCGATTTATAAAGATATTCTCCCTCTTTAGCAATATTCGCAATGGCCTTTATGTTGATACTTATGAGCATTGTATCTGCCAACTCGATATGCTTACGTTTCACTACCTGAGAGTTGAAATCATTCAAGAGTTTCTTGTAGTCTGATATTCTATCACTGACATTCTCATAAGTATTAACGGCATTCATGCTTGTACGCAATGATTGATACAACACGTCTATCACGTCAAAAGCCCTGGTATATTTATCTAGTTCGATATTGATCTCTTTGTAGTTGCTAGTCTGCTCACTACTATACTGATGAAGGAGTTTATTGCTGTATTCCAATGTTGATCTTGCTAATAACAGACTACGCTGTTTCTTATGGTCATTTATGTAGGCTTCTACACTCACAACATCAAACCCCCATTGTGCCATCATCTTGAGAGGGGAGAGTAAAACGATAAGCATAAAAATCAACTTTCTCATTGGTCATCCTCCTCTTCGTATTTGCCATTATAGCTATCAGAGTGTTTGGTACTGGCAGCCTTACGCAACCAACGTTTACGACATTCTTCTACTAAGGTTAATCGTCTGCCTTGGTCTGCATTAACATAAGGGGCTATATCAAGAAGAACATCTATGATATTACGTTTGTAATGCATCATCTTCTCCAGAGAAACAAGGTCTGCATATATTTGTGTAATTCTACTGTCTATCTCCATTGCGATATTCAGCCTGTCCGATGACCATAGAAGATGACGTGTGTCATCTGTATTGTCTGTCTCTGCCGGTTCCGTCTTTGCATACTCAGTAGTAATCTTACAAGATGGATATTCACGGGCTATTTCGGATATGCGTTTATTCACTTCATCAGCCTTTTGTTGTTCACTTTTGTTGGGATCAAGCGTCAATACATCGATAACAGAGGTATCTGTATATTCTGATGTAAGCGACCAACTGATTTGCATGATAGCTCTGTGTATCTTGATACCCAAGAAATATTTAGGCTTTCTTGCAATACTCAATGTGGCTGTGAATGTTATTACACCATTGATGTTTGGCATCGTTGCTTTTCGGATATAGGTATATCCATTCCAAGAACCTTGTCCTTGCCAAGTTAGGTTATAGGCAGATTTACAATCTGCCATGATAGCAGGGATACGATAATAGTCATCAGTAGCAACAGAATTGTCGTTTGATGCTTCTGCTTTTGCATTAATGATATCGTTGAGTTTCTGTTGCCATGTAGTAAGTTCCTTCTTAAGATCTGCAATCTTATTTGAATTCTGGTTATACTGCTCACGATAACGAGAAGCATCATTAACACTTGCACTAGCAATGTATTGCAGCAATGTCTTATTCTGCTCTTCCAAAGCTGCTATCTCCAATTCCAATTTGCTGATAGCACTCTTTGCTTCCTGTTCCATTGCATCGAGTTCAGATGTATCAGGATTGCTTTCTGAGATGGTCGTACTCATGGCACAATCCTTACTGTGGTTATTTAACGAGCCACTGCAACTACTGCATTTATAGCTAGTTGTTCCAGAACCTAATGTGACGCCATCACTACAAGTTACGCTGATAGTTGCCGTTTCACACCCTTTAAGTTTTGCTGCATCAGTAGTCTGATAATATTTTTTGCTATCCGAACCGATATAGTATGTATATCCATTCTCATTATCATTAAAATCAGATAGTCGTGCCTGGAGTTGTGCTTTGAAAGTATTCAGATCCATAGAGTAGGAATCGAAAACGTCTTCGTATATTTCTTCTGTATGGTTCCAACTTTTTGTGACATGAATTTCATAAGCATAGGCTTTCTTCGTCTGTCTATTGTTACGTGTAATAATATAGCTCGACCACCAATAATTCATGGAATATGTATTGCCATCATTACTGTTATTGAGTTGCTGTACACGATTTCTTGACCATCCGGCCATGTTTTCTGAATTTCTCAATACCGTTTCCATCTGAGAGGAGTTTGGATAGAAATTGGGATCAGATGTATCAAATCGAGTCCAATGTGGTCCAGAGATTATGTCATCTTTGCCTGTCTGTGGATAATAATCACAAAGAACAATACGTCCTTGGTCACGACGATATATATACCATCGTTGTGTATAGTATTGTCCCATGACGCCATCTACATAATCACTTATCCATGAGGTCATATTGTAATTGGAAAAACTAAAAAGTGCTGATACATTATCACTTCCTCCAATAGCTTCAAGTAATGCTCCACCGGCATCTTTTTCAAATTTCTCAAAAGTGCTGGCATAGTTTTTCGCTATGTCAATGGCTGATGACATCTTTCCTGAAAACAATGAATTGAACTGGCTTGACTGCATTAATGTTTCACCAAGATTAGTAGTTCCGGCCGCTGCCAAATTTGCTCCTGAACTATAGAGATTATCCAAATCCGCTTTTAAGTCATCTTTAGAGAAATTGGTAGGTATATTAGAGAAATCTTTGAGCATAGCTTCGAAATCAATATTGCCTATTTCTGATAATTTTAGGATGGCTGCAATCTCTTGGTTGATTTGCAGAAACGCTACATCTGAAAAAGACAGGGTGGAATTTGTTACCACACTTTCAAACTGCATACACAGATTTTTTGTGTCATCACATATTTTCATCAAATAACTGCCCCAATACATAGCTGTTTGTGGACTTTTGATCATCAGACCCGCTACAGTCCATATCTTCGGCATAATCTTATCGCTAACCATGTGATAGATACGCTTGTAGAAATAGTTTTCTGTAGATCTTGACCAAATGCCTAAGTTCGTAAGTGCCTTTCGCTCCAGGAACTTGGAAGCAAAAATACCTGCGGAAGCTACTTCAGCGGCATTATAGTGTTGAAGTATTTTTTGAACTTGCTCATTGTAATATCCTTCTGTAACGGCTTCAGCATTATAGGCAGCAGCCATAGCTGCGATAGTTTGTTTATCGTAGTTTATGCTGTAGTACTGTGCTCTAGCTGAGACTATCACACACAATAGAATTGCTATAATTACCTGAAACCGTTTCATTGTTCTCTTGTTTGGTGGAATTATTTTGATGTTTGTTTTGGGCTTTCCTGATTTCTACATTCTGATGCACGTTGCACAATATCATCTGTAAAGACTTTGAACACTTCCGATGATTGTACCATAGCTATCTGCAAACGGAATGAGAATGGAAAGAAGAGTCTTACGAACCATGATTGATGGGTCAACAGCTGGATTCTAGTCTGATGACGCATCCACTCCAAATCATTAAGCGTCCCTTTTTCAAATGGATTAGCATTGATTTTGTTACGGTATTCTATTTGATTGTTGGATTTCTTATCCTCTGTTTGCTTTGGGTTTCCCTTGAGCGTTTCCTCTTTATTTGAAACTGATTCTTGATTTTTCTCATAAGTATCTTCGACCTTTTCTTTGCCATGGAGTTTGTTATACTCTGCATCCTTATAGTCTTCGATGTCTTTATCAGTCATACCAAGACGTAATCCATAACCTGCAAGATGTTCTTTTATTCTATCTACGATATCTTTTGTGATATGAGGAACTTTGAGCAGATCTTCTTCTGACATCTTACAAATTGACTCATAGGAATCACCATTACTATCATCTTTATTTAATTCATGTGCCAACTTATCTATCAAGCTTGGTCTGATATCCAACTCGATGAAATGTAAACGATTTACTAAATCTATTCTTTTCATTGATTATTAATAATTTGGTTGTTTTTTCTTGCTCAAATTCAAAACACATCCTTCTTGATTAACCTTTTGAGCAAATTGCAATGATTTAGCAATACCGGATGCATCCCAGTCTTTACAATAGGCTTCAATAGCTTGTTGGTGATTGCAATTCAACTCTTTCTTGTAGAGTTTCAAAGCTTCTTTCTCGGCTCTCTCTGTTGTATATGTCATGTAGCACTCATGTGGTTCCTCTACGCCATAAACACCACTGGTAGTTCCACGCCGAATAAATACCTCACGGAAGAAACTACGACCTTCTTTATTCTCAAGTCGGTTGATTGTAAAAATCTTCTTGCAATCCACATCGGTCAATCCAAGGATAGCTTTAATGGTATCGAAGCGTTCACGGAACTTACTTTGGTCAAGCAGCATTACTACATCAGAATTATTGATGATGGCTTCTTTTACAACAGGAGAGCCAATGATATCTTGAATCTCTTGAGTTACCACACCAACAGATGCCCAAAACTTTCTCGCTGTTTTATAGAGATACTTAATATACTCTGCCATCAAAGGACTTGCTATAGCTTTCCATGCTTCCTCAATCACAAGTACCTTGCGGTTCTTCTTGATTCGCATCTTCTGCAAGAATACGTCCATGATAATGAGTGTGACTATAGGGAAAAGAAGTGGGTCATCCTTGATTGCATCAATCTCGAATACGATAAAAGTCTCATCGAAGAGTGAACCGTCCATATCCTCATTAAGAGTTTTATCATGGTTGCCACCTCTATAGAAGTCCTTCATCATATAACGATAGGTACTTATATCTATTCCTGTAATGCTGTTTTCATGACAGATAGCAGGGATACGTTGAACAGAATACTCATAGAATGTATTGAAAGAAAGGCTCTTTACCTTGAGTTCCTTACGTCTATTTTCGATTTCGTCGATAACATTATTGATACGTTCATCTCTCTGTTGCTGCGTTTCGTCAGGATGTTGGTTCATCAAGTTGTGTTCGTCTATCTCTATGCTTTTCTTCAAATCATTACGCTGGGGTGGTGTGAAGCCGTTGAACCCATTAAAGAAAGTGGAATAATATTCCGTTATAACTTGGTCTATGAGTCTGTCTTCTGTTTTGGAGATAGTTCCTTGTGTACCTTTCCAAATGAGTAGCACCAAATTTTTCAAGAACCCGGTTTTTTCCACATTAAGTTCCTCTCTCTTGATACGGAAAGGATTCATGGTGATGGGCTTTTCTTCTGTATAGGAGATATATTTACCTCCGACATACTCACAAAGTCCTTCATAAGAGTTACCGGTATCGACCATAACAACGTCAGTATTTTGTTCCCAAAGTTGACGGACTACGCTGTTCATATGAAAACTCTTGCCCGAACCTGATGGCCCTAAACAAAAGAAATTACTATTGTCAGTCAGCTTGTTACGTCCTTCCTTACCAGTAATATCAATAGCTACGGGTACTCCTTGACGGTCGGTATAATATATTTTCAGCGGAGTATCTTCGCTATGCTGAATTTTCTCTTTATACATTAGACATGTTGCCGCATCACCCAATGTCAAGAATCTATCGTAGTCTTCGTTCATACTGTAGCAGTTTCCCGGAAATGAATTAACGAACAGCTCTAATTGATTGTAGGCTCTCTTGCTTATATGAATACCCATGCGCCCAAATGCATTCTCCAAATGGTTTGTACATTTTTGAATATCCGTATCAGGAGCAACTGCGACAACCATGTTATAATGTGTATAAACCAACTGCTTGCTTTCCCTCGCAATTACTTCCTGCACATTCTTTATATCCTCTACAGCCATTTGGTTGGAAGGATTAGGCATACTGGCATGACGATTCTTCTTCTTGTCAAGCAATGCTAATTCACGTTTTTGATTCGGAAGGAAAACAATTTGATTATAGACAACAGTTTCAGCCCCAGGTATGCTGTCAATCAACGACACCATATCTACTGGCATAGAAGTGTTGTTTACCTCTATATTGGTAAAGGGACGTACTTGTGATGGTAGATTAGCACAATCCACATCTACGAGAGAGAATACCTTGCAGCGTTTGTCACCCATAGAAATCATCTCATCATCAACCTTAAAGCCTGTCATGGATACAGTCTTATCTCTGAAATTCGTCGCAAAGAATCTATCAACATATTCACTGGCTTCTTCCTTATCAAGGAAACGAACAGGGATACCTGAATCTTTTAACTGATCATAAACCTTATTGATTTTGACGATGAAGTCTCGCCATTTCTTGCTATCGTATGATAACAGACGGCCTTTCTTGTTTTCTTGAGTGATGATTAGATATGAACTGGTGTCGGTATATTCTCTACCTTTAAAGTATTTGAAATATGATTCTGAAAGGAACTCATGCTCATTCCCACTTTCGTCTTTAAACTGCTTTCTGGTGAAGATATCTTGCTTATGCATGGCATACCCTTCGCCTAATGTTTGTGAGATGGCGGAAAAGAGATGGCTGAACTCATAGTAACTATCGATATTGGCTGAGTACTTCTGCACAGGATTCTCTATACGCATAACTGCCGAAAACTCGCCGGTCTTTGTATATATCACACCAGTATTCTCAATATCTTCTACTGAGAAATAGATGTCTTGGAATATTTTCTTTCGTTTGCCACCTGTTCCGAAAGCATAGACACTAATGGCCATGCCTAAGCAGATTGCAATGAAAAATAGAATAATGTACAGTACCATTTGATATTGTTTTTATGACTGGTTGATTAATGACTGATTTCGCACACAATGAACTCGATATGACATTCCCATATATTTTTAAATTTATCAATGCTTTCACAGACAGCTTGATGGCAACCCATGTATTCTTTGGTATTATTCAGGTCATAGTTTTTTACTCTCCAAAAAGTGATAATATTCAAATCACCATAGATTGCTTCCCTTAAAGTATCTATGATACTGATTCTCTTATCTCCAGTTAGCTTTTGGAAATCAGCATAGCATTCCTTACTGATTTTAAGAGGGAGCACTACAGGTTTTAGATTAGCAAAGCCAATTGTCAATTCAATGTAGCCCTTACCTTTATCCTTAAAATCAAGTGATAGAAAATCTTTAATGGTTAAGTTTCTGATTGCCATAAAACCGATTCTCATACCTGCATCTTGATTGCCGTTGCTTTTATTTTTTCTTTTATTCTTAGTCATTTCGTTATTGATTTATTGTTTTGCTTGTGATACTATCCGTACTCAAATTTTTGACAGAAACAGATGTGATACTATCTTGAATAGATGTTGTATCTATTACTGTTATCTGAGTTACAGTTGTTTTTTGTACTTCTTTACTCCATTGTATCCTTGCCTTTTCTGCTGACCTTACGGCATCAAGACTAGGTGGAGTGTAATGTTTCTCCTTACATGAGATACAAAGTGCCGATACCATCAGACATAGAATGAGTGGTTTCTTCATTGATTGTGGAATTTATAAAGGCAGGCTCTGCCTGGATTTTAGGTAGAACCTGCCTGCGTTCAACATTTACTAATAATCCATACGTTGGTCATGATGGTCATATCTTTACTTAAATGTGCTTGCTTCTTGCGTAAATGAATATTCCTCGGTCGTTCTTCTTAGTGTGCAGTCCTTTCCGTTGTTTGATTATGATTAGTCCGGCACCCACTGAGATAGTAGCGACCAGAACAATTAATCCTGCGACAAATCCTAGTAGGCAGTATGCTGCAATGAAACCAATGATAGCTCCGCCTACAGTTCCTGCCGCCCAGTAGATATATCTTCCTTGAAATCCCATAAATTCAAGTGGCTTCTGCAAGCCCTTGAAAAGGGGATATTCAGGATAATGGATTGTCTGTTCTTTACTGGTCATTTATGCTTAGTTTGTTACGCCAAAGAACAATGGAAGTGCTTGAGCTGCTGATACGAGGAAAATACATGCGCCTACAATCATCATGATCTTTTTCTTGACATCTTGCTCTTCGTTGTTCATGGCAATGTATACGGAAATCGCACCCACAACGGCTACGACACCAGCTATCGCATAGCACAACTTTACCACAATAGGTACATATTTAGCTATCTCTGCGGTTACAGTTGTCAGGGCTGTTGTACCAGCTGAGTAGTCTCCAGCTGAGTTTTGTGCCATTACGGCACCTGTGCCAACGAGAAGCATAAGAGCCATTGATTTTAATCGTTGAGAAGAAGCAGCTCTTTTCGCAGTCTTCTTCAAAAAGTTCATTGTTTTATTAAACATTCTTCTTGATTTAATTTTAATTTTTAATTGTACTTATATTACTCGTTGCGCATTGAGTTCGGTTTTAGTGGCTACCAAATTTGATAGCCGAAGAATGCAGGGAATACGATGGAAGCACCTATCATGAAAATACATGCTCCAATGAGCATCATAATAGATTTTGTTATACCATCTTCTCCTGTATTCATTTTGATATATATCTGAAGTGCTGATATTATTACCATGATTGCTGCTATGGCATAACATAGCCAGAGTACATAGAGCATCATTGTGACAATATAGTCGTGCATTGTTGCGAGTGCATCTGCTCCCCAACTGTAATCCACGCCACCACATTTGGCAAAAACGGACTGTGGACAAAATACGAAGAGGAGCAAACACACGTAAATGATTAAATATTTATAACTCATCATTTAACGATGTTACTATTACTCTTGGTTTACCTATTCCTCTGTCACCTCCGTTAAGTATGCATGCTGTAGTATCATCTTGCATCATTTGATCTTCCATATAAATGTGGGTAACCTGCATCTTTGGTAATACCTTAGCTTCGATAATCTTTACTATATCTTTTTTCGTTGTTTGATTGGGTTCAGGCTGAGCTGGTTTTTCAACTTTTATATCTTCGGGAATCTCATCGTAGGTATGAGTTGTGGTTTCGTATTGCTTATCAGCTACTGAGAATCCATTACCTTTTTCTGAAACAACAACGGCTTCTTCCAATTCATCCATATCACCAACGTCGAATACTTCCTCATGTTTGTTTTCTTCATCTTTCTTACCATATAGGTCTCTTGTTATCATCACTGCATAGTAGATGATGTAAGCTACAGTTAGGACAATTGCAAAAATTAAAAATGGACTCATATCATACTTTGTTTATTAATCTGTTTTGTGACAAGAATGCCAGTTGATTATTCTCAAGACAGAGGTTGTAATAATGAAAAATATCTTATTCTGTCACATTCAAACCTTGTTTTCAGGTACAAAGTAAATTTGAAAAATTGAGATATAAGAATTTTTAGAGGCATCCCAAATCATTCTTAACATCAATTCTAATGGATAATATAATCATACTTAAATATCATATTTTGGAGAATGTTTTGTTTTTCAAAGTAGTTGCCATTTACCTTACGATGATGCAAAAAAGGAGACCTTCCTAATGGAAAAGCCTCCTAAATCATAATTGATTGGGGATATAGAATTATCTTCTATATTGTAGATACTTTGTCAAGCTAATATCATCTATATACCGGAAAGATTCATCAATTGTTTTATCCTTATATAATCCATAGATAGTATCTTTCATTGTGTGGCCGGAAAGGGAGTGATGGAGATAGAGATGGATTTCCTTATAACTGACAAGTCGTTGTAGGCAGTTATGTAAATAATCTGCTGAATGAAGTAGAATATAATCACAGGGAACAGGTGTATCCATTAATTTATGACCATTGGATTCCAGAGTTTTATAACTCAGAAAATCCATATAGGTTTCAAAAATGCAACAGGTATCTTGAACTCCTATAGTCTCATGATGAAGTATGGACAAACCATCTTTGCCCAAGAACCCTTTAAAGTATGGATTGTGAAGTAGGTAACCTCCGTATATAGTTTTGAACGCAAGAGCTACATAGTTCTTTTCCTCAATTCTATATATTATTTCTTTGGCAAATATCTTTGCTTCATTGATATCTATTCCTCTTGAGCGCAGGTATGATAGTAAAGCATGGTTGCTTAGTCTATTACATGAATTTATTATCATTTCATCTGCATCGTGTTTTGGAATTGGTTTTACAGAAAGTTCATGACCAATAATCAGATGCTCATATTTCTCAAACTCATCAATAACTTTTTCAACGTTATTTGATTTATGCCATATACGTCCAAATGATATAACGTCACCACCTTTATTGAGTCCTCTATCATGCCATACGTTCTTAACGATGTCAACCTCGAAACTATTTTTATTATCATTATAAAAAGGTGAATTGAAGTAAACGGTATTTCTTCGCTTCTTCACTGGCATACAGCCAAATTCTGATAATAGTTCTGTCAGACTGATTTTATTTATTTGTTCGATATTCATAGGATTGAATTTAGTTCTTGTTCGGATATGGTGATACCATTCCCACCATTTATTTATGTCCATAGTCATTGGGGTATTTATTTCTTTTTCTCGGATGCTGTTTCAACCAATCGATAAGCTCACTTTTGATAAAATAAATCTTTCGGTCGGTCTTGTAATGGGGAATACTTTTGTTGCGTGCCATCTTATACAACTGACTATGCGACATATCAAGAACTATTGATGCCTCTTTGAAAGTGAAGATATCTTTATTCAAAAAGATGGTTGCTTCTATTTTTTCAATTCTTTTCAGAAAATCAGAAAAGATACCCAACACCTTCATTTCTTCTTCAATCTGCTGAACTCTCTCTTCTAGTCTTAGAATCTTCGGGTCTGTATTCATTTCATCTTCTATTTATGTTATACTTTAGTTTTACCTGTTATGAAATCATTTACATCAGAGAATTTAGCATATCGTTCCCGGCAATCTTTAGCTTTCGAACCATATCTTTCAATGATGGTTCTTGTAGCTGATTTTCCAGCATCGTCGTTATCTAGATAGAGAAATAATTTATCGTATCTCTCCAAACATGGGATGGCCTTGTTTACCATAGCAACAGAATTAAGAACTAAATAGTCACAGACACCATCTACACATAGCCATCGATCTCCTCGTTCTTTACATGTCTTGTATGAAAGAAAGTCGAAAAAGCCTTCAAACACACAACATTGACGTACAGGCAGTTCTCGTTCTTTAGCTATATGAGTGATATCTTTTTTCCCGATACATCGCTTGAAAAATTGATTGCGTATCTCCATACCATCGCTATTGTTATTGAAACCTATGCCATAATATGTTTTGTTGGATGAAATTGTATAGTATACTTCTTTGCAATACTCTTTGGCAACATCAATACTAATTGCCCTTCCCACTAAATAGTTGATAAGATTGGCATTGCTGATATCAACTATTCTATCAATGATTGTATTATCATTCTTGACTTTATTATTTCTGATAAGTGCTTCTCTGTCCGGGACGGGGATGAAAGATTGATTATCATCATTATTACTATAAGATTTTAAATGGCAGATAATACCATTATTGTCTAAAAGTGGGTTCATGGCTTGAACAAGATTGATGATATTGCCACCTTGAGCTAATGCAAAGTCATACCAAAGATTGGTATTCATATCTACTTTGAATGAGCTATTCGTTTCTTCGTGCAAAGGTGATAGATACCAATAGGTATTATGGTATTGTTTAGTTGGCTTAATACCCTTATGATAAAGGTAGTCCACGATGTTTATCTGTTTTATTTCTTCAATTGTCATTTTCTTATGATTTTTGGAAGGTATAAGTATTATATATATAGGGGGAAAATACCTATACTCATACTTACTCCTGAATGTTTAATATATTGGGATAATAGTTGTACACTTTATTCTCATTCTTTATGATACCACTTGCAGATAGTAACTTTAGCAATTCCTTGTATGCCACTAGGCCTCGTTTATAGCCATGTGCAGTATAGGATTCACCAATTCTTGATACCATTTCCGCATAGTTGGTAGGTTTATATTGACTAAACAGCTCATCTAGAATTTCCTTATGAACAGTTTTCGGAAGAGTTGTAAGTTGTGGATCACGCTGCTTTACAACGGTAACTTTGTAATCCTCCTCAAGAACAGGGAGGGAATTATCATCAATATGAAAGGCGAATGATGTAAATTCCTTGTCTCGCATGTGCATAGGGCGCACTTCACTGATTTCAGTATTCTTGCTGTCCTTGCTTACGACAAGAACTGTTTCAGCCTTATTCTCAAGCTCTGTACCAATATGTCCTCGTGTATTGCTGTCATTCTTGTTTAGATGCAGCACACAATGGATATGTAATTTATAATTGCTTGTCCAGCTCATCAGTTTGGTAATCAAATCTGTGGCTTCCTTTGCATTATTGATGTCATACATTAAGTCACGAAGACCGTCGATAATAACAAGCCCATAACCTTCACTTTTACGAAGGGCATAATCAATCAAACTGAGTCGTAGGCTTGGTGTGTACTCTCTAAGGCCAACAAACTTTATTCTGTCAGTATCTTGACCAATTGGCAAACCTGCCATCTTCAAAATACGTTCAAGTACATTATGGCAATGGAAACGACTTTGCTCTGTATCGAAATAGTATATCTTACGTTTGCCTTTGGGCAGACTAGCTCTGTAATTGAGCACATTACTATTGGTAAGAGCTGCTGCAACCATAGCAGATATATTGAAAGTCTTTTTACTCTTTGCCTTTCCGGTTGAAGCACTAAAATTACCGAATGTTGCCACTACACAGTCACCGACCCATAATATCTGAGGTGGATTCTCAGGTCTTTCAGTAACTTTTATCTGCCCCTTATTCAAGCACCGCTCAAGCATATCATCCGGATAATCGCTTTTAAAGTTGAAGTCAAAATCACTTTTGAAATCATCAGAAGGCTTTGGTATACTAATTTTTCTTATTTTCTTTTCCATTACTTTGTACTTTTGAATCGTGGTGCGATTCTGTATTATACTCTGAGGCAGTGATTGTAGATTTTTCAATCAACTGCTCCAATTGTTTATCTGTAAGCTTTTCATGTTCTGCTGTCAGATAATGAGGGGCGGATTTATATTTTTTGCTCATGTTGTGAAGTTGTATTAAAGCCTTTAATCGGGTTCTGTCGCATCCATTCTTCCAATTCTTTCTTGTCGAAGTACACCATTTTTCCCCTTGGCTTCCAATGTGGAATCATTTGTGTACGTGTAAGCTTATATAGCTGAGATATAGAGATGCCTGTAAACTCTGTTGCTTCTTCAGATGTGAGCATGTTTTTGGTCAAAAACAGTTTGCGCTCAATCTTTGCAAGTCTTTTAATCATGTCTTCAATGGCTGATGGATTACATTCATCAATTAGTGACTCTACTCGTTCAAGTCTTTTATGTAATACTTGTTGGGTTATTCTCTGTTTTACCATACGGTTCTTGCTTATTTAAATGTTACTGACTAACAGTGACACATTATGGTTGACACTGCTTTTGGGTTGAGAAAGGAAGTCTTGCCTCCGAATCTCGAATCGATTCGAAGGCAAAATTACGTCCTGATTATCAAACCGGTATAAGTGACCTTATAACACCTTTTTCTATTATAAGAAGTATTATAATTTTATTCTTTCACTTAGTATGTTTGATGTCATTTTCACTGCATATTGTCAGTTCATTTACAAAAGAATCATACGGGTTGCCGATGTAACTTTTTCCTCTCTTTGCTATTGAGATACTTGCACTGATGGCATTCCCTCCATAATAAACGCCATCCTTTGATGATAGAATAAGTTGATATTCAAGAATCAATTCCTGATAAGAATAATGAAGAAGATTATGTGTACTCAAACTATCCATAAATAGAGCAAATTTGACATTGCTTCCAGTCCTGATCGGATTCGTAAGACGGCAGTGAAAGAGATCATACATTTCATCATAGCTTACCGCTTTTGCGAAGATTGAGCCTTTCTTTTTCTTCTTGTTCTCAAAGTCACCATTGACAAAATCTGTAATTTGCTGGAGCTGATTATCTGAAAGATTACCAAGTTCAGCTTTTAAGAATTTTGATTTAGGAGATCTACCATAATTTAGAGAGAGAATCATCTCATTGCAATCTGTCATTTCCAAGTGTGGTTTGGAAAAGTATTCCAATACCAAATCTTTGCGTTGCTCAAGGAGGCTTTTTATGGAACATAGGTTCTTGAAGTGTATATTCCAATCATTGTGATTAGAACTGTCGATAATCATGTGAGAATTTACAAAGTCCTCTACATAACGATGATACAGTTTGTCATCGTTTATGATTTCTAATTGATACTGCTCATAGGCAGCAATACAAAGCATCTGCAACTCATTTTGCGGTGCATAGGTCTGCTGGCTCTTATTGTTGTGTAGGCTCGGAATACACAAAAAGAGAGAGACCGAATTGATTGTTCTTTTCAGTCATTTCTTTTTGAATTTTGGTTTTTTTAATGTTTATGTTGATATATAATATCTTTATTCATCATTTTCTAAGCAAAGAAAAGCCCAGCTAGAGACCTGTTGCAGTTTCAAGTTGGGCTTACTTGTAATATGAGCTTGCGGCTTTTTACATTATACATTCTATTTAAACCTACAAAGTTACAGCCATATTGCACCACAGGTCGGTACAACCTTGTAATTTTCTATATTCATCTGTAGGATTGATTTAAAATCCTGTATAACGTGTATTTAGCATTTACGTTTATACCGATTAATGAGACCCTGTACTGTTTGACTTAGAGTGTACGTTTGGATTTTCTTCTATGAGATAGGGCGATTAATTCATTTTCTTCTTCAGGTGTAAGATGCGCTTTTCCATTACGACCTGATTCAATCCATTTTATAAGCTCATCTTTGAATAATATGTAGTATTTTCCTGAACGTGTTCCCGGTATGTCACCACGTCCAAGTTTATAGTACATTGTAGATTTCTTCATCTTTAGAAATTCACATGCTTCGTCAAGGGTCATGGGTGTGTGGTCGCTTTTCTTTGTAAGAACATTTTTTCTCAATTCCTCATTTAGATTTTGAATAAGAGTTTCTAGTCTTTCTACTTTGTTGTAGACATGAGCCACTACTTGTGGAACATCATTGAAAGTCATTTCATCTGTTGTCATATCGATCATAATATTGTTATTTGATTTCAATGGCAAAGGAACTCAATGATAAAATGCTGATTAATGTAAGTGTTCGGATGTAAGGAAATAAGTCAAAGTAATTAAAAGTAATTGTCGATTAATTATGATGTGTGAGTGTTATGAAACTCAAAAGACCCATTTTCAGGTATATCTAATTCTATAAGGCATGTCCCTCTTTGACGTAGATTGCGACGAATTGTTTCTATTTCAAGTTCTTTCATCTCAATAGGAAAACATACTTTCAAGAATATCGAGCACTGATTGCCATTCCAAGAAAGTCGTTTACCTATATTCCATACCAAATGGCGCAGATCTAGGGTAGAGAGTCGACAGTCTGTTACCACAGGAATAGGTGAGAATCCATTTTCCAAAGTAAATCTGCATACGTTTTCAATAAGCATGGAGAGTTCTTGCTCTTTCATATAGATACAAAGCTCTTCGTGCAAATATGTTTTCACAAGGTTCATTTTGTGTGTTTCCAGACGTTCATTTGCAATCCTTCTTTTTTCTTTAAGCTCTGCAATCTTATTTAAGCTTGCCAGTTCGTTGGTAAGGTCTTTTAATTGATCTGTATCGCATTGCATATAATTTGCATTGCTTTTAGGGGATATATTAGTAGAAGGTAATTTGACATTATACAAGCTGCGACCAAAAAGTATAATAATCATGATAGTACATAGACACAATAGAAGAAATATCCATATTGAAGCATGTTCGGATGATAAAATTTCAACCTTTGTGCGATACCAATCTGCCATCAAGTTATCTCCAAAAAATAATGGGATAAAGGCGATAATGGATAGCATCACAACGTTTGTGATAATGGCAAAATAGATTTTTTCTTTTGTTGGGTTACTCATAATTACTTCAAATTATTCTTAGTTTCGAGTACAAAGTTATAGAGAATAATTTGAAATGATACAAGTTGTTATTACTGACACACAAATACTTAACTCTTTTTAGAAATAACAAAAACCGACAAAATCGTTTTCAGATTCTGTCGGTTTTTAGTTCGTTTTTGCACTTGATATTTATTTGTTATTCATCTGATGTACCAGTCTCAGATGATTCATTCTTGCTCTCTGAAACATCATTTAACACTTCAAATGACATTCTATTGGCCGCTTCTCGACGTTTGGGGTCGGCATGACGTAGGCTCGGCAGTCGGCGCCTTGTCACCTTTCGGCGATAGGTTTCCAACAGCCTGCCTCCGAACCGTACGTACACGTCTCCATGTATACGGCTCTCCGCCCATAACGGCATTTTAGCTATTCTTCGCATGAATCATGTTATGACATTCAACGCAGACAATTAAAGACTTTCTATGCATTTTGAGCATTTTACGTTCCCATTCGGTTTTACCTCTCAATTCTGAGAGTTTTCTGACATGGTGTGAGACGACATTTCCTTCTTTTCCACACAACTCACACTTATTTGCAGTCATTCTTTCTACAAGACTCAGTGAAGGTGTGTTGAACATATAAGGTAGGTTGTCACATTTTTGAGTTCCCAAATCGATAATACGTTTGAAGCCCTCATTGTAAAATACCCTTGGTTTGCGTTCGCCTTTCTTGTCCGTGTACCACACCAAAAATTTATCGTCTTCACGATACTTGTTTGTTATGGTTCTCACGGAGCTGTTAAGTTTTTGCGCAAAAGTCTTTAGCATACTGAACTTCATGATATACCCAAAAGAGCAACCAAGTGCCGATGCATTGTTTGCAATAGAGTAGTAGTTGTAGAATCCTCTGATTTCAGTGTTGAAACGTGCTACTATGTCTTGTGGCTCATTGTCTATCAGGTATGTTCTACCTTTAGACCTCCACACTTCCTTGCCATTTTGTGTTTTCACATTCATGGCTTCAAGACTCAGTAGCTTCTTCTTTATCACCTCTCGTGATACGTGTAGTATCACATTTCCATTACGATGTCTACGAGTTTCTCCTCTTGCATTTTTCTGCGTTGTGTAATCTTTACGGACTGATATTTCATAGCCGAGAAATTTTGCACTATCTTGTGCGTTGGTTATCAGGGTCTTTTCTTGTGACATTTCTAACTTTAGCTTTTCTAGCATAAATTGTGTAATGTCTGACTTGATTTTCTCGCACTCTATTTTGTTCCCAATGACTCCTATAAGAAAATCATCAGCGTAGCGCACATATTTCAGTCTGCGGAAATTCTCATCCATATCGTTGCCACTCGGCATAGTCAGTATCTGCTGTTGCTTCCTACTAAGTTCCTCTCGCATTACTTTCAATTTGTCTGCATCCGTCACCTCCTTAATTCTCTTCTTGAGATAATGAACTCGGCTGTTTAGTTTGCAGATGTCCTTGTTACGTTGTCTAGTTTCTCCCTTATGGAAATCTTGGGCATACCTCTCCATGTACTTATCGAACTTGTCAAGATATATATTAGCCAGTATGGGACTGATAATACCACCTTGAGGTGTGCCCGAATAGGTTTTGTTGAAGTGCCATTCTTCCAAATACCCTGCATTGAGAAATTTACGAATCAGACGAAGGAATCTTTCGTCGGCTATTCGTTCCTTTAGAATCTCAATCATAACATCATGGTCGATATTATCAAAGAATCCTTTAATGTCTCCTTCGATGAACCATTTTGCTCCATTGAAATTATTTTGCAGACTTTTGAGAGCAGTGTGGCAGCTCTTATGAGGTCTGAAACCATGTGAAGTCCATTCAAAATGTCCTTCATAAATAGCTTCAAGAATCATTCGAACTACCTCTTGCACTAATTTGTCAGCAAAAGTGGGAATGCCTAGTGGACGCATCTTTCCATTCTTCTTTGGAATGTAAACTCTCTTTGCCGGTTTAGGGCTGTAGACTTCGCTTTTAAGGCTGTCTATTAATGCGTGTATCTTGTCAATGCTCATGCCGTCTTCCGTCTGTCCATCAGTACCGGGTGTCATATTACCAGGCTTTGCATGAATGCGCTGATATGCGACTAAGAACATCTGCTCATTGAACAGAATACGATAGAGTCGTTCGTATTTGTAACTTGACTCGTTGCTGTGTTCAGCTAAAATGTTTAATACTTGCTCGGGATTTCTCATACGTCTCTCACGTGTTCCTTTTGTTTGTACTAAAGTTATGAACTGCTCCCCTTTGCCATGTACAAGCCGTTAACTTGCTCGGACTACTACGGGAGTTCCGTTGCCATATCAGATATTCAGAGACCAACTCTCATAGCCTTTTGTGGCGTTCTGACTTAGGCAATCCCCAGTTAGTTTCACTTGATAACTATTAGCGCGACATATTGTCGGATGCGACTTTCGTTCTTATCCGCTTATTGCGGCTGTGTCATAGTCGGTTCTTAACGCTCTGCACTAACGCACAAAATAGGCAGAGTACTATGAAATAGCGTATATAAAAGCCTTCCGCTATTGCAAGATTTGGTACCACCGAACTATCGTTCAACCAATCAAGGCTTCATCCTCATATATGTCTTTTCGTCTTGCTCCTCAGTCGTTACTTGGCTATTAGTAAACTTAGAGCTTTAATCAGTATGCTACACTCCCCGTTGGGTTTCCCCTTCGGATAAACTGATTGACGATAGGATTATATCGAACTCAATCCTAACTTCTTGCTAAGGAAGTATTTATCAAGCGACCAATCTGGGCGCACGTAGGCTCGGCAGTCGGCGCCTTGTCACCTTTCGGCGATAGGTTTCCAACAGCCTGCCTCCGAACCGTACGTACACGTCTCCATGTATACGGCTCTCCGCCCATAACGGCATTTTAGCTATTCTT
>Ga0183097_10254_pt1 | contig 151245 bp, 136 predicted proteins | sample BioMet8_FD_128883 | JGI IMG/M metagenome (GOLD analysis project Ga0183097, IMG submission 128883) | Microbial communities from bioreactor (seeded with sewage sludge) at Lawrence Berkeley National Lab, California, USA - Biofuel... | ecosystem: Engineered > Bioreactor > Anaerobic > Unclassified ... | reverse complement strand
TACATTTTACGTCACCTGTGTGCAAGGATTTTGAGCTGTTTTCCACCATACTCATGCACTTATTATACTACGAAACGCTGATGAATACTGCAGTTATGCACACTATTGGTTTGTGCAGTTTACATTATATAACTTCTTTGTAAATTCAGCCTCACCCGCCAGAAGTTCTGTAACATTCCCAGCTTTTTTAATTTTCCGCTCAAATGTATGTAAGGCATTGTCTACAGCTTCATCATCATCATAGAAACCGGCTTCCTGCAATTCATTATCTTTTTCCCACGTCTTACACAAAAACTCACATCGTTTCTTTTGGAATTCCTTCGCGACAAGCAATCGTTTCGCATCGTCAAACCAGAACGACATCCAGCCTTGTACATATTCCGTCGGTCTATATTCACTCTGAGGATTTAACCACTCTACTTCTGTCCCCGAAAATAACGGAGTCGCTCCTCCGCCGCAAAATCCAACAAGCACACCTGCACTGGCTAACAATCGCATAGCTGCTTGGGTAATAGATGTTCCCGTTCCCAAAAGAATAACCGTGGTATTTGCAATAGGTATATTCCAATAAAAGTTTTCTTTTTTACCGTCCGTTAAATACACCACCCGACCGTCTTTCTGCATCACGCGGCATTTATTCAAATAATATATATTAGCACGTTTCGAGTGCAAAATGGCTTTTAAATCAGATGACGTTATATCCTGATTCATAAATGTCCCCCCTATAAAATAATTTTTATATCTCATACGTTATGAAATTATTCTTAGCAAGATTATCTATGTTTTGCATTCACGACAAAAACAAGTACCAAACAGTATTTTCCCATCATCCGAAGCTTCTCATATATTTGCTGCACGCAAACATTCCATTCGTTCTTTCAAAATTCCCGCCATATAGAACAAAAGGCAGCTATAAGAAGCGCAGGCTTATTAGTTATAGTTACCTTTCTATATGCAATAATGTACATCGTATTTTTCCCGTAGTTTTAATTACTTTCATTTTAGTTTAATAACCAAACATGATAGCTTATTTAAAACTTTTATTTACACATAGTATAACACACTTCTTTTGTTATTATATATTAATATTTTTTTAATGAATTCACATAAAGCTATTTACGCACTATGCCCGCACGATTTATTTTCTAAACCTATTCCCATAGATTACCATGCAAAAACGGTCCCCAAAAGGTTATATTTTTGAAGTTTAACCGTTGAGGAACAGTTCTTACATTTTTTATTCTATTTACTCCATGTATCGAATTTCTGCACCGTCTGCAGCATGCCCCTTAACCATCTGCATAGCCAAATTTTTGACACTGTCCGCTATTTTACTGCTATGGGAAATGGTATGGGTAAAATCAGTATTTTTAGATTTGCCATTAAAATTATTGTACTGCAATGCAAAGTTGTATCCTAATAACTATATAAAAATGAGTAGGCTGAAAATGCGATGCAGTTTTTCAACCTACTCAAAATATCTAAAATAAACATTGGTATGGATCCTTTACCGAAATCATTTTCCGCTCAGTAATAACCGCATCTTTTGGCAAATGACCAAATAGGACAGGTGACATAGGGTCATGACAAGCTATATGCTGCCGCACGGTCTGCATGGCTGAATTCGCATAACAATATATGCATCCATGTGCACAAGAATCATACGCACCAATTTCCACACTTTCCATACAGCCACACCCAGGACGTTGATTAGCATCTTTTTTTGAATGAACAGCGCAACCAAGAATATCCTCAATCAACTTTGCATCAATACAGGCAGCATGTTCAATATCATATCGACTCAAGTCTATCGCTTCACAGCAGGTAGATAACCGAATTCGATACTTTTGTGCAATGTTAGAAAAGCCCTCCGCAATTCGAAGCATATCGGATTGCTGCACTTCCATTACGGCTATATTTCGCAAGGCGCTACGCACCTTGGGATAGAAATCCAAAAAGCTGAAAATACAACGCTTCGTATAACCTTCTATCGCAGCTGCTATTTGCTCAAAATGTTTTAAATGATAGCTGACATCCATATGATCTGTTAGCATAATCGGATCATATCGCCATACGACTCGCTTCGCTCCTATCAATGTACTGAGTTTGCGAAAGGTTTGCACTAAAATAGTTTTAGGTGGTAAATATGTCTCTATTTCCCGTCCATACGGTGTCAAGGTAAACTGGAAATAAAATGGGTAGCCCATCGCAGCAATCTCGTCTAACTTTGAAATCATCGGCGCAGGATTTTTTGTCCAGAACACAAAACAGTCTACGGTTTGTGGCTGTAACTCCACCCGACTATAATGCAGCGGATTTCTTGGATTTGGAACGAATACATACCCGTCTCGCAAGCGATTAAGCAGCCATTCTGAATAAAAAGCCGGAATATCTGTACGACGGCTCGCACTCACGATCATGAATCGGCCTCCTTACTAAAGACATTTTTCCGATATACATTCGGTGACATATCCATGAATCGCCCGAACTGTGTATACATAGGTTAATTTTATTTTTTCGGCGTTCTCTTTTTTGGGCTGAAATTCTAATAAATCAGGGCGCCATCGTTTACAAGGACGAATGCCATTTTTTCTCGCCTGTTCTTCCGTATCAAAGAACACTGTATTTTTTCGCTTGGGTTGTTTAGATTTACAAGAGGGACGACAAAAAATAAGTTTGTCATTCCTTTCTCTTTTTTATTATCTTGATAGATTCCCGCTTCAGTGTTCGAATTTGTTTTTTCGTTTCTTTATCTACTTTTAAAGATTCCATGATTTTCTGCAATGCTTTATGATATGTAAAATCATCCAAACAATTCTTTTGCAGATACTGCAGCGTAATTTCAGGAAACTGAATATAACAGACAGAAATTGCCCAAGCGACTGCCATCTTTACATAATATCCACTATGCTGCACCCTATCCAGTTGATGAATAACTTCCACAATATAAGATTCATTAATATAGTAAAAAATCAACATAATGACCGCAAACCGGATATAAAATTCCTGATTTGACGTTAAATACGGTTGCAAAAAATCCCACATTTGCGTAGGACATTCTCTCGTAAATTTGAGTCCCGTGCAAAAGCTGTCACATACCGACCAATTATCAATTTTAGGAACAAAAGTTTGTATATATAAAAACCGTTCTTCTGGTGAGCACTTCACACAACCTATCACCATTCCCTGCAGCATGATCTCTTCAAATGAAGCATCCTGTGCCGTTTGCAAATATGTACGCCAATCCGATTTTGAAAGCTGCTTTGCTATTTTTCGAAGTAAAGGGAGCCGAACCCCCAGAACATGTTCCGTGTGCGGAAGCAGTCCGGAAGAAAAAATACGATAGTCTGTTTCCGCCAGCGCTTCTATCTGCTGTCTAATCTTTTTTTGCATCCGTTTTCTTCTCCTTTTTATTTAAAGTCAGATAAACGTTGTCTTTTTGTTTCCTAGGTATATTTCTTCTTTGATTCCATGTTGTCCTGCTCCCATCCAGCCTATAAAAAAGCAATTTTCCATAAATAAATAGAAACTACCGAACCATACGGTGAATAGCTGCTTTTACACCTTTCAAACTGATCCGTCGTCAATTTTGGGAACCCATAGAGTTTTTCCATTCCTCTGCGAATAGCGATATCGCCCTAGCTAACGATATCGGACCGTTCCATACAATTAATCAACAGCATTTATGCCGTCCAAAGACCGATTCCTTTGATTGCGGTTAGACGCTCAATAACCGCCTGATCCGACAATGTCCATAAATTCTCCATACAAATACTGCACTGTATAATCTTTTTTGACCATGACGAAATCATAATCGCTTTTTTCATGATCATGCCACATTGTTGAATCGCATCGTCAGAAACGCACGACAGATTTTCCGGTGTAATATCGTCGATATTTTGCTACATATCCATCCAGACTGTCTTTGCGGAACGTACAGAAACCAACTGACCTACAATTGCATAGACCAATACTGCAAATAAATCAGGAATCACCTCGCGTTCCACACTACCAAGCATTGCCATTGCAGTGCCTAACACCGGATCGGTAACAGCGAGGTATTCCACTTCTTTTCTTCCATAATCAAAATATTTTGTTTCAACAATTGGCATATGTTTGTTCCAATTTCAATAATTTTTCCTTAATATCCAAACCGGCTGCATATCCCACAATTTCCCATTTACGCCAATGACACGGTAACATGGCGTCACAAGTAAGATTGGATTTTTATTATTTGCCATCCCCACGGCCCGGGATGCTTACGAAAAAGGCTCTTCGACACTTCAACTCCCCAATCCCCTTAATTTTGAAAGATAGTGTTCTTTTTCTCGAAGACAGGTTTCTTCTCCATTCTCATTTTCGCGTTGTTCACAGTGTCATTTCTATTGTATTCTATAAGTTAGCTAAAACCAAAAATTTTATCTCTGGTTTTAGTTGCGTACCCCATACGTTTGACCGGCCGCTGGAATGGAATTCTCAGCTTTGCTGTCCTGCATGCAGCAGCGATATAATCATCGCTGAAATTTGTTACAATCATGCTTTGGTTTCTCTCAAGCAATTTGTCAAAAAAACAAAACACAAATTGCCATGCCGATCTTCTTGATTTTAGCTCCTGTCTGCTCCCATATCGGATTCATACTCACTGCATATAGATGTAATGTACGTTATAAATAAAAATTTTTTAGAGGATTTGGCCAACTCTTTTTGAAAACTTTTCTATTATAACAAAAGACCTTGCACAGGCTTCGTAAAAAGCTTTTATACAAGGTCTTTTTGTATATATCAGCAAGCTAACCATTTTTCCTCTCGGTGAATACATGAGGGTATCCTGAGACATTTATTTCTTATTCCCATTCTATAGTAGCAGGTGGTTTACTGGTTATATCATATACAATACGGTTAATGTGGTCTACCTCATTTACAATACGGCTGGAAATTTTATCCAATACGTCATAGGGAATCCGAGCCCAATCAGCCGTCATAAAGTCTGTCGTTGTGACTCCGCGCAGGGCCAGCGTATAGTCATAGGTACGGAAGTCGCCCATAACACCGACGGTACGGTTTGAGGTCAGTACGGCAAAGTATTGATTAATGGAGCGGTTCAAGCCGGCATTCGCAATTTCTTCACGGAAGATGGCATCAGCGTCCCGCAGGACCGCTAGTTTATCCGTCGTGATTTCACCCATGACACGGATAGCAAGTCCCGGTCCGGGAAAAGGCTGACGCCATACAAGGTATTCCGGAAGTCCCAGTTCAGCCCCGAGTTCACGTACTTCATCTTTAAAGAGGTTGCGCAGGGGTTCGATAAGTCCCTTGAAATCGACAACCGCCGGAAGGCCTCCGACGTTATGGTGGCTTTTGATAACTGCCGCATCACCGGCCCCTGATTCAATGACATCAGGGTATATCGTACCTTGTGCCAGATAATCGACGGTTCCGATTTTACGTCCTTCTTCTTCAAATACACGGATGAATTCTTCGCCTATGATTTTGCGTTTCCGTTCCGGTTCACTTACTCCTTTTAATTTGCCAAGGAATCGGTCTGAGGCATCGACACGGACAAATTTCATCCCGGAGTTCTGAAATGCCGCTTCTACTTCGTCTCCTTCGTTTTTCCGAAGCAGGCCATGGTCTACAAAGATACAAGTCAGCTGACTGCCAACAGCCTTAGAAATCAATGCCGCTGCGACAGAGCTGTCTACGCCACCGGATAGAGCAAGAACTACCTTTCCATTCCCGATGATCTTGCGAATAGTATTGATTGCCGTTTTTGCATAATTAGCCATCGTCCAGGATCCGGTACAGCCGCAGACTTCAAACAGGAAGTTATGAAGCATTTCCTTACCGTGTTCGGTATGCAGTACTTCCGGGTGGTATTGCATCGCATAGAGTTTCTTTGCTTTATTCTGCATCGCCGCGACCGGACAGTTTTCTGTATGTGCAATGATTTCAAAATCAGCCGGTATTTTTGCAACGTAGTCCGTATGGCTCATCCACACTGTTTCCTGTTCCTGCAATCCTTTAAACAAAGGGGATGCTGTATCGACAGAAATAGCCGTCTTGCCAAATTCACGCATATCGGCTTGTTCTACTTCGCCGCCCAGTGTTTGTGCCATAAACTGCATTCCGTAGCAAAGCCCCAGTACAGGAATTCCCAGTTGAAAGACTTTTTCTTCAATTTTCGGTGCCTTTTCTTCATATACACTTGCCGGACCGCCGGTGAAAATAATCCCCTGCGGCTGCAATTCCTTTATCTTGCTCACCGCTTTGTGATACGGGTACACTTCACAATACACATGATTTTCACGGACGCGCCGCGCAATAAGCTGGTTATACTGACCGCCAAAATCGACAACAACTACTACCTCTTTGTTATCCATTCATATCCTCCTCAATACTTTTAGTATATTTCATTATATCATCTCATAGATAGAATGGAAACCGTAAATTTTTAAAAACAAAGAGGAATGAACCCTGTCATGAGCTCATTCCTCTGTTTTTATATCACTTTTTACTTTTCTTCTTCCGTATCTGCCTTACCATATTCGGAATATAACTCTTCCAGAATGTCCCGCCGTGTAATGATTCCTACTACACGTTTATCCTTTACGATAGGAATAACCTTTAAGTGTTCGGCAACCATAACCCCGGCAATCTGTTCGATATCGGCATCGGGAGCGGCAATAATAACATTGCGTGTCATCATATCCCGAGCGGTGCAAGCCAGCAGTTTTTTAAAACCCTTATCATATTCGCTGATGCCATTATAATAAATACTGGCTCCTAGTAGATTGACATAATGCGGTACATGAGGCTTTATCTTTTTGTATAATAAATCCCCATCTGTAATAATTCCAATCAGTTTTTCTTCATCATCTACCACCGGAATAGCAGACACTTTGTTTTTTACAAACATGTCTACCAAATCAAACACAGATGTATCCGGGCTTGCTGTAATGACATATTTTTCCATAATATCCGATGCTATACGTTCTTGCATACGCTCAACCTCCCTGCTTTTAGTCTTTATACTGACGATATGAAATCCCAAGTAAATTTCATTCTTAGTATACTAATTACACAAAAGAAGTTGAAATTCCTGCTTTTATTTTTAACTTGCTCAAATTTCACAGATGATATGGTTCATGACGTCCTATTTTAATAGCTCTATACAGTTGCTCCAATAGTAAGAGACGTATCATTTGATGCGTCAATGTAATGCGTCCAAAGGAGATACACAGATCTGCACGGCGCCGTATCCTGTCCGATAATCCAAACGGACCACCGATAATAAAAGATAATTCACTGCAGCCATAGACAGCCAATTCGGAAAATTTCTCCGCCATCGCTTCGGAAGAGATAAGTGTTCCCTGTACATCCAGTACAAAAAGAAAGGAGTCCTCACGCACCTGGCGCAAAAGCTTTTCCCCTTCCGTATCAAGAACTCGTTTTTTGTCGGCAGCAGAAGGTCTGTCCGGCATTCTTTCTTCTGGTAGAACCGTTATTTCCACCTGTCCATACGGTCGCAGTCGTTTCAAAAACTCGTCCATGCCTGCCGTTAAATACGCTTCCTTGATTTTCCCAATTGTAATAATATGATATTTCATCCTATTTTTCATCATCCTTCGGTGCTTCCTGCAATGTTACCTGCACCGTTTCTTGCGCATTGTTGCGCAGATAGGTAATCGTCACGGAATCGCCGACTTTATGTGCTTTCATTACATCCTGCAAGGCATTAAAGTCCTTTAAGTCCGCATCATCCATCTTGATCAGTATATCACCATGTTGAATTCCGGCCTGTGCTAGCGGGCCTCCAGCAATAACCTGATATACATAAATACCATCCACCTGCAAGTCCATGCCAAACCGTCCGGCCATTTGCTTATCGAGTCCGTATACTCCCAGATACGGCCGAACTACCTTGCCATTTTTAATCAAAGATTCCAAAATAGGTCGTACCGTGTCGATAGGAATAGCAAAACCCAACCCCTCAACACCTTCTTTTGATATTTTGGCACTGTTAATACCGATAACCTGTCCATCCGCATTGACCAAAGCTCCGCCGGAGTTGCCGGGATTAATAGCAGCATCTGTCTGAATAAGTTTCATGCTTTGTCCTTCTGCCCCGATAGTACGATTCAACGCACTGATAACACCGGCAGTGACGGTACCTTGAAATTCCAATCCCAGTGGATTACCAATAGCAATGACCGGTTCCCCGGCCTGCAGCGAATCGCTGTCGCCAAATTCAGCAACCGTAAGATTGCTGACATTTATTTTGACAACAGCCAAATCAGTTCTGGCATCACGGCCGATAACAGTACCTTCCGTACTTTGTCCGTCTGCTAATGACACAATAACCGTTTTGCCGTCGCCGACAACATGATTATTCGTTACGATATACCCGTTTTTATCAAAAATGACACCCGAACCGACGCCTTCCCCGACAAGAACTTTGCGGTTAAACATATCGCGGTTATAGACTTTTGTCGTAATACCGACAACAGCCGGGCTGACTTTTTTAGCTGCTTGCACAGCCCATGTATTGCGTGCATCGGAAATTTTATCCGTTTTTTTAGGCGGTTCCAATTGATTTGTCGTTCCTTTAAAAGACTGTCCGTTATGAAGGAACGTATTGTTGAGAAAATATCCTCCCGCTGCCCCAACTATAATAAGTATGATTGCCGCTATCACTATGGTAATATGTTTTTTTGACATCTGTCATCACTCCTTATCTTGAAATCTCACTTGCCCTGATTGACAGGCCAACCGGATGATAATATCCTGTCCCATCACTATCCCCGCATTATACAGTATATCGCGTACCGTCTGTACCGTACAAGCAGGTGAATTATTTTTAGCGCTGCGATGAGCCAGCAATACTTTCATGCCTTGTTTGCGCGGCAAACGCGTCAATAAGGCTGCCGCCGTTTTATTTGACAAATGTCCTTTTTGTCCCAAAATCCGTGACTGCAGGCAATACGGATACGGACCTTCACGAACCATTTGTTCATCATGGTTTGCTTCCAAAATCAAAATATCCGCATATGCTGCCGCTAATTCCACATCCCGACTGATATAACCTAAATCCGTAGCCACCGTGATCTTGCTGTCACCACATCGCAGGGCATATCCTACAGGACGGGCCGCATCATGAGAAATGGCAAAAGGAATAACCTGCACATCTTTCAAATTGACACGGCGCGGTAATCTGACAAACCGCTCACTGTAATCATCAACCTTTTTGCCTATAGCCTGCCAAGTGTCCCGTGTTGTATAAATCGGCATATGAGAATGCTTCAACAAAACAGGCAGCCCCGACGTATGATCAGAATGTTCATGCGTAAGAAAAATGGCATCCAAATCAGCCACGGCGCATTGAACCTGCCGCAATCCTTGTTCAATGCGGCGGTAACTGATACCCGCATCAATCAGTATCCGTGTATTTCCCCAGCGGATAAAGGTCGCATTGCCACTGCTGCCGCTGGCCAGGATGCTAACGGTACAATCAGACGGACCATGGGTTGGCATCGTCTCCATAAAAGAAGCTTCCGTATGAGTATATGTTATTTCTTCGGCTGTCTCCGGAAGCTCCATATTAGGAGTACAACCGCGGGCCTGTCCGATAGAATACGCCATTTTCTGTAACTGAAATTCACTTTCCGTCATGCTTGCATACCTTTCATAATGGCTGGTCCGCTGCTGGTTCCTAATCTATCGGCACCTGCTGCAATCATGGCACACGCCGTTTGATAATCGCGTATACCGCCGGAAGCCTTAATACATACATTCTTACCGACCATGTCCCGCATAAGCCGTACGTCTTCCACAGTAGCACCACCGCAGCCAAAACCCGTCGAAGTTTTTACATAAGCCGCCCCTGCTTGCACAGCAGCACGGCAAGCCAGCTTTTTTTCTTCTGCCGTTAACAGCCCTGTCTCCAGAATAACCTTTACGGGGTGCCCGGGAACTGCCGTCGCAACTTGATGGATATCCTCTATTACATAATCCCAGTCACCGCTCTTTACCCGTCCGATGGCCAGAACCATATCTATTTCATCGGCTCCGCAAGCAACCGCATACACTGCTTCTGCCGCCTTGATTTTTGTTGCCATAGCACCCAAGGGAAATCCAACGACACAGGAAATCCGTACATCGCTGCCCTTAAGCATGGCATGCGCCGTACTTACATACGAAGAATTTACGCAAACAGCAGCAAAGTTATATGTTATAGCCTCACTGCAAAGCTTGGATATATCCTGCAGCGTCGCCTCTGGTTTTAGATTCGTTTGTTCGATATAGGATGCAATGTTTACCATATACTAACCTCCTTTTTCTTATGGCATTGTATTATTATAACATACTTACATGCGTTTACGTATATAAAAAGCCCCCTCAGTATAAAAACCGTTTATACTGAGGGGAGAATTTTGGTGGGCCTGGGTGGACTTGAACCACCGACCTCACGCTTATCAGGCGTGCGCTCTAACCAGCTGAGCTATAGGCCCGCAAAAAGGAAGACCTGAACAGTTTAACAAAATACAAATTGTTTGTCAAGAACGTAATAACCATAGGCGGTAAAAAAGTACTTCACCGCTGCTATGGTTAAAGTCTCGTCATTACTATTTATATTGATTAATAAGTTTTTGGAACGCGGCAAAAGAACGTTGGATCATATCCGGATCCACACAATACGATACGCGAACATATCCGGGACAGCCAAAATCATCAGCAGGAACAATCAGCAGATTGAGTTCCTTGGCTTTTTCAGAAAACACCTTGGCATCTGGTTCCGGTGACTTCACAAACAGATAAAATGCACCGCTCGGATATATACATTCATATCCCATATCCTTCAATCCATTGTACAGCAGTTTTCGGTTAGCATCATATACAGCAATATCTGACGTTTTTCCCAAACAAGCCAGAACAACCTTTTGGAACAGATTCGGGGCACAGACAAACCCCATCGAACGGCCAGCACCACAAATAGCTGCATAAATTTCCCTGGCACCTTCCACATAGTCCGGTACAAGAATATAGCCAATACGCTCTCCCGGAAGGGACAAGGATTTACTGTACGAATAGCAAATCACCGTATCCTTATAGAACTTCGGGACATAAAGGATGGGCATATTATCATAAATGATTTCCCGGTAAGGTTCATCGGAAATAATGTAGACAGGATGCCCGTATTCCTTTGATTTCTGCGTAAGCAATGCAGCCAGCCGTGTATAAGTATCTGCCGTATATACTGTACCCGAAGGATTATTAGGTGAATTGATAATGATGGCTCGTGTATGCGGCGTAATCGCATGTTCCAACGCCGCAAAGTCAATTTGAAAATGCGTTGTATCCGGGGGAAGAACCACCCGTTTTGCTCCTGTATTTTGAATAAATACAGTGTATTCTGAAAAGAATGGCGCAATAAGAATAATTTCGTCCTCCGACGATTCCACTAAGGCTTTCAGAGACATCGTCAAAGAAGCCGCTGCCCCACAAGTCATATAAAAATTCTCTGCTCTGACGCCGGCATCATAGGTAGTATTCATGAAGTCAGCCAAGCCGTTACGGACGGATATATCACCTGGTGCCGAAGTGTACCCATGAATTTCCACGGAAGCCTTGGTATTCAGTAGATTTTCAATTGCTTCCTTAACGCAAGGCGGAGCCGGTACGGTTGGGTTCCCAATACTGAAATCGAAAACATTTTCTTTTCCTACTATAACTGCCTGCTTTTGCCCGTAATCAAATAAATCTCTGATAGCAGAACTCTTAGAGCCTAATTCAAACATTTCTTTTGACGCCATATGCTCAACTCCTTAATATCTAATACCATTTTTCCCATTATATCACATAGAGCTTTTTTTACCACCTGTAATCATAAATATACTGAAAAAAACACTTTACATGGCTGTATATAGTAGATATCTGCCTATTTCTCTTGAAAACTATAAAGTACTATGTAATAATAACGTATATGTAACACAAGAATATATAGACATCCTATAAAAAGAAGGTCGTATCTGCTATGAAAAAACTAAATCCCTTTGTTTATCTCTTTACTATGGGGCACTTTGCCGCTGATTGGTGCCAAGGAGCAATTCCGGCACTGCTGCCTTATTTTATTGCTGTTTGTAACTTAAGCTATCAAGATGCCGCTACGTTAATTTTCGCCAACATGCTCTTGTCCTCTGTATCACAACCACTTTTTGGTTATTATTCTGATAAAATTTCCAAACCTTGGTTTATCCCTGCCGGAACTATGATGTGCGGCATCTGTCTTACTATCATAGCATTTACGACCAATTACTGGACTATTTTTATCTGCGCCATGTTCAGTGGTCTCGGCTCTTCTATTTTTCACCCGGAAGCGGCGCTCATGGTCAACAAAATTTCAGGAAAACTCAAAGGCCAGGCACTGGGTAGCTTTTCAGTAGGTGGGAATGCGGGGTTTGCCGTGGGTCCTATGGTTGCCGGTTTTTGCGCCTACGCCTTTGACATTCGCGGATTAGTCATTTTCGGACTGGTAAATACCGTTCTTTCCGCTATCTTATATATAAATATGCCCAAAGTTCTAAAAATGGCAGCCGATGTAGAAATCAAAAACACAATAGCTCACAAAAATGAAACAAAAGAAAACGATTGGAGCGCTTTCAGCAAATTGACCGTTGTTATTTTTGCACGTTCCGTCGGCTTTACAACCTGCAATACATTCATTCCTATTTACTGGATTACCGTCCTGCATGAAACGCCGGCTAACGGCAGCCTTGCATTATCCATCTTATTTGCAATGGGTGCCTGCATCACCTTTTTAGGCGGAATTATGGCGGATCGCTTTGGCTTTATCCGTATCATGCGGGGATCGTTCTTATTAATGATCCCTGCTATGTTCTTTTTCACAAACAGCACAAACATCTGGTTATCTACATTATTGCTTATTCCGGTTGCCTTCTCTCTGTTTGCACCTTATAGCCCTATCGTCGTTCTCGGCCAGACTTATTTATCTAAAAACGTAGGTCTGGCATCAGGTGTGACCTTGGGACTGAGCACTACTATGGGAGGGCTCATATCCCCGCTCGTTGGCTGGGGAGCCGATCAATGGGGCGTTTCCACTGCACTGCAGGTACTATGGATTGTTGCCGTTTTTGGTGCTATTTTTGCCTTTCTTGCCCCCATACCCAAAAATATAAATTAAATTAGTTCAAAAAATAAAAACCAGGCGTTCAGAAAATTTCTGAACGCCTGGTTCGCATATCTGTCAGGTATGGTTAGTTGCTTTCTTCACTGACAATACCGCTTTCTTCTTCGGGTTTAGAACCACGTTTATGCGAAGTATGGTTTTTCCATACGACCCACAAAGATGTATCTACACAGATGGAAGAATACGCCCCGCTGATAAAACCAATGAGCATGACCAGTGAAAAATTTTTGGTCGAATCACCACCAAAGAAATGCAGTGCCCCGCAGGCAAAAAGTACAGTGGTCAAGGTATAGATACTGCGGTGAATACTCTGGGCAATACTGTCATATGCCAGTTTTTCATAAGTATCCGTACGGCGGTGCGTTCGTGTATTTTCCCGCACACGGTCAAAAATAACGACGGCTTCATTCATGGAATAGCCTACTACTGTCAATATAGCCGCTAGGAAAGACGCATCGATTTCCAAATGGAAAAACGAGAAAAATCCAAGCACCATAATTAAATCGTGAAGAATGGATACAAGTGCGGATATGGCTATTTTATACTCAAATCGGAAAGAAATATAAGCCGCCAGTGCCACAAATGCCACCAGAAGGTTTATAATAGCATTCTTAGTCACTTCCGAACCAATAACAGCTCCAACAGATTCTGTCCGCTTGACTTCCACATTGCCAAGCTTATTCTGCACCTGATCAACAACGGATTTGCTTTCGTCACTGGAAAGATTGCGCATGCGAATCATAACATCGGCGGAAGAACTTTCATCGGTCACGCCGGTCAATTGGATAACGCTGTTATCCAGATTCATATTCGTGCTATTGACGGCATCACGAACTTGTGCAACCGTAACCGGTTTTTGAAACTGCAGATCCAAGATCGTGCCACCCGTATAGTCAATACCAAAGTTAAATCCATAGACAAACATAGAGATAATACTCAATATAACCAGAATAGAGGATAGGGAAAACCACCATTTTTTATGAGCTACAATATTGAATCTCATGACCGTCCCCCCTTTTTTGTTTCTGATTCGGCCGTCAGCTTACGGTTCAAACCATAAAACCAAGGATTCGTGATGAGACCAGTATTAATGAACCATGTCAGTAGTGAACGACTAACCAAAATTGCTGTAAACATACTGACAATAATGCCTAACGCCAGATTAACAGCAAATCCTTTTACAGTGCCGGACCCCATTACAATAAGAACAATAGCTGCAATCATAACGGATACGTTAGCATCCAAAATCGTACTGAATGCCCGCCTGAATCCTGCCTCCATAGACGTTCGCAGACTTTTACCGATCAAGACCTCTTCCTTAAATCGTTCAAAAATAAGAATATTGGCATCTACGGCAAATCCCATGGATAAGATAATACCGGCAATTCCAGGAAGTGTCAGTGTCGCATTCAGATACTTCAGAATCGCCAATAAAATCATAATATATACCAGTAATGCGACATTGGCTACCAGACCGGATACTCGGTAGATGGCAACAAGAAAAATCATGATAAGAACGATGCCGATAGCAAACGCTTTTTCACTCTTTATCTTAGAATCCTGCCCCAAGCTCGGACCGATCGTCCGTACTTCCAATACCTGGACCTTAACGGGAAGAGCCCCGGAACGAAGTAAAATAGCCAGATTTTTTGCATCCTCCAACGTCTTACTGCCGGTAATGACGGCTTTACCGCCGGTAATAGCTTCATTAACAACAGGAGAAGTCAACACCTGGCCATCAAGGAGGATGGAAATCTGATGTCCCACATTGGATGCTGTCAAATCGGCAAACTTCTTGGCACCTTCATCCGTAAATTCAATAGCAACAACGTTTTTCTTACCGTTATCAATTTGTTCTTTTGCCGTTTTCAAATCTTTACCAGTCATACGCGTTGCTCCGCTTTCATCTTTAAATTCCAAGACAGCGGTTTTGCCGATTGTTTCAATCGCCTTTTGAGGATCCTTTTCACCAGGCAGCTCTACAATGACCCTGCGGGCACCTTCTTTCTGCACGATAGGTTCCGTCAAGCCCATTTCGTTGATACGCCTTTCAATAATAGTAACGACACGGCTGAGCGAGTCGTCCGTGACCGGTGCATCCGGCGTATCCACCGCTTCCAGCACAATATGCGTGCCGCCCTGCAAATCAAGGCCTTGCTTGATAGAATTGGCAAGCGGATAAATAAATGTAATAAATGCAGCCAAAATAATAATGACTGCGCCAAAAAACTTTACCATGTTACGAGTCCGCAACAATATCCCCCCTCTTGGGAAATACTAACTTTATTTCCAATGTGTAATAATATACCGTTGTTCCGTTAAAATAAAAGGAATACACACATCATGCGATTCTTTAGGAACGGTCGGTACTATTTGCATATCCCAGACAATGCCAATCCAACTGGCTTGCTGTGCTTTTGGCAAAAAACGGTCATAAAAAGCAGCCCCATGTCCGAGCCGCCATCCCTTTTCATCAAAAGCCACGCCTGGAACAAGTATCAAATCCAAGGTATCCGGACTAGCAGACAGATTTTCCGCCGGTGCTGTCCGTATGCCATATTTTCCGTTTACGGCTGTTGATACTGAATCCAGCCGGACCGCTTCCATAACTCCGCGGGACAAGCATCGCGGCACATATACGTGCCGCCCTTCCCGGATTGCCTGGTCCAATAAGGAATCCAGGCATATCTCTCCGGGCATACTCAAAAATGCCATGATCCGCTGCGCCTTTTTGTACTGCGGCAACACTGCAATACGGCAACAAACATCCTTGCTTACCTCAGCTTGTTCTTCCGGAGATATTTTTCCAAGACGTGCCGTAATGGCTTTTCTAAGCTGTTTTTTACTTATCATTTCCGGCATCTTCATTATCCTTACCTAACACCTGATTGATAGCACTGCGTGTGACCTTGATTTCAACCTTTTCGGAAATACGGAGAGTTGCCGTTTTTTCATCTAAGGCTTCAATGGTTCCGTAAACACCTCCGACAGTAATTATCTTAGCACCTTTTTTCAAGCTGTCCAGCATTTGCTGGCGCTGTTTCTGCTGCTTTTTCTGCGGCCGGTACAACAAGAAATAAAAAATAACCACCATCAAGAGAATCGGCCACATAGCCCCGAATTCGCCCATACTGTTTATCAATTCTTCCACTCTTTTCACCTCCTAAAACACATAATATCTATATGCAAGATGAATATAATTTATCCATCTTGATATCGGTCCCAAAATTGCTTGCGAAACTGCCGAAACGTACCATCAAAAATAGATTGGCGCATATTCCGCATAAATTCCAAAAGAAAATATAAATTATGAATACTGACCAGTCGATATGCCAATAATTCCTCTGCCTTAAAGAGATGGCGGATATAAGCTCGGGAATAGTTCCTGCAGGTATAACACTGACATCCTGCTTCCAACGGTATAAAATCATGAGCATATTTTGCGTTGCGTACCGTAAGCCGCCCGGTATGAGTCATAGCCATGCCGTTGCGTGCTACCCGTGTAGGAAAGACACAATCAAACATATCCACACCGCGTGCCACTCCTTCAATCAGACAATCCGGTGTGCCGACGCCCATCAGATAGCGTGCTTTGTGTATCGGAAGATACGATGTCGTATTTTCTAATATATCATACATTATATCCTTTGCTTCACCAACACTCAACCCACCAATACCAAATCCATCAAAATTCATTGACGCCAACTCTTCACAACTTTGCCGGCGGAGGTCTTTATACATACCGCCCTGAACAATGCCGAATACTCCCTGCGTATCGCTGCGATGATGGTCCAGACAGCGTTTAGCCCAGCGACTGGTCCGTTCCGTCGAATGTTTGGTATAGTCATAATCCGACGGATATGGGATGCATTCATCAAACGCCATGGCAATATCCGAATCCAGTTTCATCTGAATATCCATAGAGACTTCCGGTGACAAAAATTTGCGTGATCCATCCAAATGGGATCGAAACGTAACGCCTTCTTCCGTAATTTTCCGCATCTGGCCCAGGCTGAACACCTGAAACCCACCGCTGTCCGTAAGAATGGCCTGTTTCCAATGCATGAATTTATGAAGACCGCCTGCCTCCCGTACCAAATTCTCCCCCGGCCGCAAAAACAGATGATAGGTATTGCTTAAAATAATCTGAGCTCCCATATCATACAGTTCCTCGGGCGTCAGCGTTTTTACGGTTGCCTGCGTTCCAACAGGCATAAACATCGGTGTTTTAAAGGTACCATGCGGTGTTCGCAGCAAGCCTGCCCTGGCACCGTCACATTCTGCCTGCAGTTCGTATGAAATAACCAAGAGTGTTCCTCCTTATCGTATAAACATGGCGTCGCCAAAACTAAAAAAGCGATACTGTTCCTGTACGGCGATTTCATATGCTTTTAATATTTTTTCCCGTTCCGATAGTGCACTGATCAGCATCAGCAGCGTCGATTCCGGAAGATGGAAGTTAGTGACCAATGCATCGACGATATGAAACGTAAATCCCGGATAGATAAAAATATTTGTCCATCCGGAGCCCGCTTTGAGCTCCCCAGAAGTACCTGCACTTTCCAACGTACGAATAGAAGTCGTACCTACAGCAATAACACGTCTGCCTTCCGCTTTAGCTCGATTCACAGCTGTTGCTGCTTCGGGTGTAATACTGTAAAATTCACTATGCATTTCATGATCTTCGATATTTTCCTCTTCTACCGGCCGGAAAGTACCCAACCCCACATGCAGTGTAACAAATATTTCCTGCACACCTTTATCGCGTATCTTTTCCAAAAGTTCATCTGTAAAGTGCAGCCCAGCCGTAGGAGCGGCTGCCGAGCCTTTTTCACGGGCATAGACCGTCTGGTATTGCTCTTTATCTTCCAGTTTTTCATGTATATACGGCGGCAGCGGCATTTCTCCAATAGTATCAATAATATCGTCAAATACGCCATCATAATTAAACTTTACAATACGGCCGCCAAAATCAGTCTTATCCAGTATATCTGCCGTCATTCCCGCCTCAAACGCAAGCTGCGTACCCGGCAAGGCTTTTTTCCCCGGTTTTACCAATACCTCCCAGGTATCTTCCCCGCAAGGCGTCAGCAGGAGTACTTCCACTTTTCCGCCCGTGGGAATGCGATGTCCGAAAAGCCGGGCAGGAATAACCTTGGAGTCGTTGAAAACAAGAACATCTCCCGACTGCAATTCGTTAACTAAATCATAAAAATAGCGGTGTACTACGTCACCCGTTTTTTTATCATATATCATCAGTCGAGCATGATCCCGTGGTTCAGCCGGATGCTGCGCAATTAATTCCTTCGGCAGTTCATAGGTAAAATCGCTTAATTTCAATTTAAATCCTTCTTCCTAGTATAACTTTTCTAATTTTGTATTGCTATAATAATGATATAAAATCGTTTGATAACTGATATTTTCTCTCCCCATCTGGTTGGCCCCCCACTGGCTCATTCCCAGTCCATGCCCCCATCCATAACCATAAATCATAATGGGAAATGTACTTTTTACAGTGAACATCGTATTGCGCAGGGGTTTCTTGAACATGTCAATATCTCCGGGTACTCCAGATCCCTGATAAAAATCAAAAAGGGTACTCTTTAAGCCAAAAATTTGCTGGAAAGAATTTCCCGTCATACGGACTTGTCCTTTTGTCCCAACAACGACCATCGAGGTGACTCTACCCGATATCCCTCTATCGGCAGCTGTAATCGGCCGTTTCTTCAGCGGAGTCAGCATAATGGCTCGAATCGTTCCCACATCCTTGCCGGCCGCTCTGAGTTTGCGTTCCATATCGGCAGCCGTTGTAGTAACTTGCCAGCGGTAATCCGGCATTTTACTACTGTCATCGTACACACCGCGCAGATACGGGACCATGCTGCCCCAAACATTTTCGCTATGTTCCGTATATCCTCCGCCCGAAGCAGAAAACAAGGCATCAATGGGCCGTCCGCCGTATGTCAGTATCTCTCCGCGCGTAGCATCTACCGCCTGCTTAATAGCCGGCGATTCTGCAAGAACGCCGCCATAGGACTGACTGCTGGTGTCATCAGTCATATCAAATCCGCGTTTTATAAAATATTCTTTATGTGCTACCGCATATGTCCGAGCTGCCACCGATTGCGCTTTCAATGCTTCCGGTGACCAAGAAGAAGACATTTCACTTCCTACCACACCATAGAGATAATATTCCAGAGGAACTTCGTTAATAACCGTCATCCCCCATCGCCCCGGAGATTTGATCAATCGTATATCTCCCCGGTACGGACGATTGCCTACCATTAAAACAGCGGTTCCACTATTTTTAACAGGTTCGATCGTAATGGACTCTGCTAAACTGCCACTGGCAGCAAGTGCACCATTATGATAGGTCACGGCAACAGGAGTATACGCTCTTATTTTTTTCCAAATCGTTCCATTTTTATACAATATCATGTCACTGGTTCCGCTGACCGATGTCGAGTTCTGCCCTTCCTTAATCCCGATACATACAACCGGACCTGTACCAGAAGCCAGAACAGAAGCGGTCATACATAAAAAAATAGCTGCCGCTGCAGTCATGCGAAGGAGTCTTTGCCGCCACATACCTATACCTCCTGTTAATACATCTATAATTTATCGGTGAAAAAATACATTTAAAAGAACCGTTAAGATAACACTAATAATAATACAGGTCACGACAGGAAAATGAAACGATATATTTCCCTTGGTAAAATTAAGATCGCCCGGCAAATGCCCCAGCAACCGACTTAAACCGACTTGATCAAGAAACATCCAGCCAAGGCCTGCCGCTATACATAATATACCGATACCAATAAGCATTCTGGCCATACTAACATCTCCTCAAAATAAGGATACGGACGTATCCTCGTGTTTCGGCACGGGCAACCCCAGATGCCGGTATGCCGATTCCGTAACGATACGGCCTCGCGGCGTCCGATTCAAAAATCCCATCTGCATAAGAAATGGCTCATACACATCTTCTACGGCATCTACGGATTCGCTGATCGCCGCTGCAATCGTATCAAGACCAACCGGTCCTCCTGAAAACTTCTCGATAATGACTTGCAGCACTCTGCGGTCCGTACGATCTAATCCACAACAGTCCACTTCCAGTCGGTCCAAGGCCGATGACGCTAAGGCATCACTAATGACATGGGAGCCGGATACCTGCGCAAAGTCGCGCACTCTCTTCAGTAACCGATTGGCTATCCGAGGTGTTCCCCGCGAACGACGGGCAATTTCCAGTGCTCCCTGATTATCCACAGCAATACCCAAAATTTCTGCCGTCCGTTTGATAATAAGGACCAAATCTTCCGGTTTATAAAACTCCAAGCGGCAAATAACACCAAACCGATCCCGTAAAGGCGGAGCCAAGCGGCCTACCTGTGTTGTAGCGCCTACCAGCGTAAACGGCGGCAAATCAATACGTACAGAACGTGCGCTGGGTCCCTTGCCGATAACAATATCCAGTGCATAGTCTTCCATTGCCGCATATAATACTTCTTCAACACTATGGGACAACCGATGTATTTCATCTATAAAAAGCAAATCCCGTTCCTGCAAATTTGTTAAAAGAGCAGCTAAATCACCGGGTCTTTCAATCGCCGGGCCGGAAGTGATTCGCAAATTGACTCCCAGTTCATTGGCAATAATTCCTGCCATGGTAGTTTTCCCCAGACCCGGTGGTCCGTAAAGCAGCACATGATCCAATGCCTCTTTGCGTTCCTTGGCCGCCTGAATAAATACCATCAGATTTGCCTTGACTTTGTCCTGCCCAATATATTCTTTAAAATAATGAGGCCGCAAGCTGTATTGCCAAGAATCACCGGCTAGTGCTTCTGTTTCTACAATACGATCTTCCATGTTCTACCTCCCGCTTCCTAAAACACGCAATACTTTTTTAAGCAATTCTTCCACGGTTGTACATTGCTGCACATTTCCTTCTATCGCGGGCAGTACTTCCTGTGAAGAATATCCCAAACTGGTCAGTGCCGCCAATGTTTCTTGTGCAATCCCCTGCGGGACCGCACTATCCATAGGCATGCTGCTAATATTGTCTTCGCGGTCCAGTCTGCCTATTTTATCCTGTAATTCTAAAATCAACCGTTCTGCTGTCTTTTTCCCGATACCGGGGAGTTTAGTAAGGACCGCTATATTCTTCTGCCGTACAGCCATGCGAAAACTGTCGGGACGGATAGCACTCATAATACCCAAGGCAACCTTGGGACCCACTTTATTTACCCCTACCAAAAGCATAAATAAATCATATTCATCCTGGCTCTGAAATCCATAGAGCAGAATTGCATCTTCCCGTACGCTCATATAGGTAAATAACAGCATCTCCCGACCAACCGTCAATTTTTCCATCGTCGACCCAGGAACATATACCCGATAGCCTACTCCATGGACATCCACAAAACAAGAATCGATAAAAATATGAGTCACAACACCTTTTACATACCCTATCATAATTGAACCGTCCTTTTTAAGCTTTGCGAATGATTGGAATATAAAGCATAAATGGCCATCGCTAATCCGTCGGCCGCATCATCGGGCTTGATTTTCTCACGAATACTCAAAAGGCGCATCGTCATATCAATGACTTGTTCCTTCGTAGCCCGCCCGTAACCGGTAACCCCTTGCTTGACCTGCAAAGGAGAAAATTCCAACAAGGTAATACCTGCCTGCTGCGCCGTCAGAAGGATAATGCCGCGGGCTTGTCCTACGGCGATAGCAGTTGTAACATTACGGTTAAAAAACAACTGTTCCACGCCGATGATATCAGGGTGATATGTTTCATATAATCGATTTAAATTGTCATAAATCATGACCAGGCGCTGCCCATCCGTATGTTCCGGCGTCGTCTCGATAACACCGTACGTAACAGGATACAAACGGCTTCCCTGTGAATCAACGATTCCAAAACCACATCTAGCCGTCCCCGGATCTATTCCCATGGCACGCATACAATTTTCCTCCCTGCAGCAGCTTTATTCTATATCAATATAAAATAAATTATTCACAATAATATATTATACCATGCTAAATCATTTTCGGGCAACCAATGTTTCCTGTTCCCGTCTGCCGTATTATCTCGCAGCAAGGCAGAAACAATGTTTTTTTGTGATACAGCTATAGGCACTATGTTCCTATCTGCATAACAAAAAAAGTGTGCCCATGGCACACTTTTTTGTTTCGCTTATTCAGCTGCAGTGTTAGCTACAACCTGCTTGCCTTTATAAAAACCGCAAGACGGGCATGCGTGATGAGGCAACATTGCTTCGTGGCACTGCGGGCATTCCACATATCCCGGTGCTGTTAATTTCCAGTTGGCACGACGACGGTCGCGACGACATTTCGATAATCTGCGTTTTGGTACTGCCATGTTCTGCACCTCCTTAAAATCATGGTACGTGTATTAGCGATTTGATTTCAGTAATTCACCCAATCTTTCCATTCTCGGGTCAATCCTGTCATCAGGACAACTACAAGGCCCTTCGTTCAGGTTAGCGCCGCACTGCGGGCAAAGCCCTTTGCAATCGGGCCGGCACAAGACCCGCATTGGTTCGCTGAGGACCAAGGTTTCTCTCACTGTCTTCGTCAAATCAATGTATTCTCCGTTATACGGTTCCACATCTTCTGGAAGCACGGCTTCCGTACCATAGACTTCAGACAAGGTTTCCTTCCGATCCACCGATACCGGTGTCAGGCAGCGGCTACAACGGTATATTCCCGAGATTTGGACGGTTCCATGAACAACCAAATGGCATCCATCAAACCAAAACAAACCTTCTACAGCCACATCATGACTCTTCCAAGAAAAAGCAGCTACATCACCGAGAGCGACAGCTGGTTCCCTAAAAGAAAAAGGAAATTTTCTGCCTTCCTCTTTCATTGCTTGTTCTACTTGTAGTTTCATCATTTCTACCTCGACTATACTATTATATCGATACACCCTTGCTTTGTCAATGATTTTTTTCATCTGCCAAACGTTTGCCGCCTAGCTTTTTTGTCCTAAAAATTCCCGCAGCAACGAATTGGCAGGAACAATGGATTGATCAATGACTTCAAAGGGCCATAAAAACATCAATAAACGCTGCGCTTCGTGATAATACGGGTTGTCCGGCGTAATAGATTTTAACAATGGCTCTGCATATGGCTTTAACGCGGCAATTTCATAAGGAAGCGCCGTATTAAAAATTGTATCGGCATCCTCTTGATAGGGATATATATTTTTTTCTTCCCCTTCCCGCACATCGCTCCATATTTCCAACGTCGCATCCGGTCCACGATCCCGAAATTGATGATCCCGTACCATACGGCGCAAAATACGCGTGTCAGACGTTGATATGCGATTATGGTCATTAATGCGAATCTGTGTCAATACCCCTAACGATATTTTTACCTTTTCATAACGCGGCAGCATATACGTCAAGGAATCATTCAATGCGTGCAATCCTTCCACAACGATAGGCTGGCCTTCCTCCAAAACAGTAACTTTGTCATCAAAATGCCGATGTCCCGACACAAAATCAAAATGTGCCAAATGAACGTCATACCCTTGATGAAGAGCATCGATCTGCTGATTAAACAAAGACACATCAATCGCCCGCAGTGATTCAAAATCATAGCTGCCGTCTTTATTTCGCGGTGTATCCTCCCGGTTTAGAAAGTAATCATCCAATGAAATCTGTACCGGCCGCAGTCCTATAACGCGGAGCTGCGTAACCAGACGTTTGCAGAATGTAGTTTTCCCAGCTGAAGAAGGGCCGGCAATAAGCACTACTTTTATTTTGGGGTGCTGATCTACAATAAAATCAGCTAGTTGAGCCAATTTCTTCTCCTGCAGTGCTTCGGCCATATCCACAATATCTTGAATAGATCCTTCTTCGATATATTTATTCAAATCAGACACATATTGGCATCGCACAATCCGTCCCCATTCCTCGGATTCCAAAAATACACGTGCTAATTTGGGAATTTCCATATATTCTGGCAATTCTTCGGGAGCATCTACCTTCGGATATTCTAAAATGACACCGGGAGCATACGAACGTAAATTAAAAATTGTGACATATCCCATATCAGGCAGCAGCGGTCCCATATAATAATCAAAAACCTGTCCGCACTGGTAGGTCATAATATGCTCGATATTTACATGGCTTAACAGATTGGCCTCCCGTTCCATATTGCGGTTCAAACACATGTCCTTAGCCGTTTCCGCACTGACTGTGACTTGCCGGATATCCGCTTTTTGATCCACTAATTCCTGCATGCGCCGTTTTATAGACCGCACATCCTCGACGGTTATCGTATGTCCTATGCTAAGCTCACAATATAACGCTTTTCTCAGTGCATGTTTGACATAGACTTTTCCCATCGGATATAGATCGGCAACCGCTCTGACAAGCAATAAAATAACCGTTCGCTGCATACAATTATTACCTTCTATCGTCGCCAGGGAAAACCATTCCACTGTTCCATCGGTCAGTATCTTTGTTTGCAATCCGACCATCTGGTTATTAAACAAAGCCAGCACAATACGCGCCTTTGAATCTGCACAATGCTGATTGCTGATATTAAGCAGCGTTGTGCCATATTCCACTTCATACACTGCATGATTGGTTATATCTTGGATTTTTATCATATACTCATCTCCAGAAACATGATACGTTTATTATATCAAACTATTCAGGAAAATGTGCCGTTTTCCTTTTTCTGCCGGTAAATGTGCTATAATGAAACCACGTGACAAAAGACCTGTCAGGAAAGAAGGATTTCTATGAAACACCGCATTCCTACTCCGGATATTTCTATCTGGATTGCCTTATGTATCATTATACTATGTTTAGCTGCCGCCGCCTATACATATACGTATATGTATAAAGAAACACCTGATTATTCCTTATCCCACATCATTGCCGCTGCCCAATCCGGTGATGCCCGTACTTTCGAGGAAATGACGGACGAAACAACCATCTCCGGACAGCTGTTTGATGCGATGATCCAAGATACAGACACGGCTGAACAACCATCTGTTCTGCTGCAATTAGCATGGCGGCCGCTGAAGACAGAATTCACAACCAATACGCAAACATATCTGCATGACCGTATCACCGGAGATGTGGATACTCCTTCTTTTAAAAAAGCAGAAGAAGAGATAGACAACCGGCTCCGTACATTCGGGTTTCCCTTATCCATGAAAGGCTGGCATTACGTCTCTTCTTCCTTCAGCCGCCGCGTAGATGACAAAACAGCTGAAATAGATATAACCTTCCATCAAAACCTTCTCAACAAAAATATAACCGGAACTGTCATTCTGACCCGCTATGATAAAAACTGTTGGCATATCACCGGGGTCGCACATGCAGATACGTTTCTCAAAAACCTGCACAGCGCTTATAAAAGTGAATTAACGGCATATAACCAACCGGTTCGGGATAAAATCAACCGCCTTGTTACCCTCAACCGGTTATCCTCTCAGCTGGTCCGCAGCAAAGATCACAAACAAACCTTTCTGCGTCTCCAGTATACACCTGTCATCAAAGGAGATCCGGAAAACATTAAGGATATAGAAGCTGCATATACACTGCAGAGCAGTGATGACAATACACTGCTCTATTATGCCGAGATATCAATCTACCCTAATAAGGCGGAGGCGACACATACCAGCCAGTTTCTCCTGAATCCACTGATTCCTTCTCAATATACAATAATCGGATACTCCGACCTCTCCGCAACAACATCCTCCCTATCAGTTACGGCCATTCATTTTAAAGACGGTACAACGTGGAAATTAGCCAATGCGTTGCCAGAAACATAAACAAGAAAACAGACCGTGTCTGTCATATCGCGGCAGAAAGCAATCTTTTTGAACCTGCTAGGTTCGAAAAGATTGTTTTTTTTACATGCCTACACGTCGGCAGCCAATTGTATCCTGCCATATGTCTCTCCCCTATCGAAATTCCAATATCTTATTTTTAATCCTGGGGTAAAAAATATAAGCGACAATAACGGTTAAAATCATTTCCGGTACAATATAAGAAACATTATATATAGCGGAGTATATCCACGGATTTTGTCCTTTAGGAGCATAGGCTGCAAATATGACCGCCCCGGATATAATGGAAAGCGCACATCGCCCCATGCAAGCCAGCAGCGTTCCCGCCGCTATTTTCCAACAAGCAGACGGTCTGATAAATCCGGCAATTCCCAATATTCCGTACCCCATAAGGTAATCCAATATAATACTCATGGGATGAATCGTAAATTTTAGTCCCAGCAGGAAATGGAACATCCCATATACGACCCCGACTAATATCCCTTTTCGTCCGCCCCAGCGAAAAGCAAAAAAGATAAGCGGAGCCATGCTGGCGGGATGAATAGCCCCCCCTTGCGGCAATTGGAACAAAATAATAAGACTAAGGATATACGTCAAAGCAATGGCCAGGCCGGCTTCCACTATCATGTTAAAACGAGTATGCATCATCAAAAACTTCCTCCCGCTGCATCTTAAGAAACCGCAGCAAACGGTATCCTATCAATCGCGCGGCCGAGAACACAAACACTTCTACGTCTCTATTGACAAGTATGCAGCATATATGTCAATGATTAAATTATAACACATTTAATTGTTTCTCATGAATAAAAGTAGAATATATATATTTTTATGTTTTCTAATATAACTTATATAGTATAAATTATCCAAAAATAAAAGCTGGATCCTATACAAACAGAATCCAGCAAAATACTATATATCATTTGTTATATAATCGATCACAATGAAACCAATATTTTTAAAACAATTTCTTATAGATATAGCGGATATCATCCAAAGACAATTCCTTGCAATTATTCACCAATAACCGTTGCTGCTGACTGCCTGCTTCTACAAGAAAATCGAGATCTTCGGCTTTTACACCTAATTCTTCCAAATTTGTCGGAATATTTACTTTGTCTACAATGTCTTTTATTTCTTCAATAATATAATCTGCTTTGACATTTACGGACTCATTGTATTTTTCCGGATATACGGCATCACAAAGCATCGCAAGCCGATTGGCACAGGCATCCTTATTAAATTCCATGACATGGGCAAAAAGAATGGCATTTGATACACCATGAGCAATATGGTATTTGCCGCCTAATGGGTATGACAATGCATGAACAGCCGTCGTTCCCGACCCGGTAATAGCAATTCCGCCATAAAAAGCACCCATCAGCATTTCCATTTTCGCTTCCATGTTTGCCGCATCAGCATAGGCTTCACGGATATTATGGAAAATTTTGCAAGCACCTTCTTTGGCATATGTATCACTAAGAATCGTTGCTTTTTTGGACGTAAAGCATTCTACTACATGAGCCAACGCATCTACACCGGTCGCAGCAATAATCTTAGGCGGCAGCTGGTTGATCATATCGGCATCCAGTATGACATAGTCGGGAATCATGCAGTTATTCACAATGCCCTGCTTCGATTGTTTTTCCGGAATAGCAACAATAGCATTGCATGTAGCCTCCGAACCAGTGCCGCAGGTCGTAGGAATCATAACCGTTTTAATATATTTTTTAGCAATAGACGGATCTTGCAAAAGATCACGAACGCTATATTCGGCTCCGATTACAATGCTGGCCAGCTTGGAAACATCCATAACGCTGCCGCCGCCTACACCTATAATAAAATCAATGGAAGCACCTTTCGTTTCTTCAATAACTCGTTCTACATCTTGGTACGACGGTTCCGATGCAAGATCATCAATAACAGTGTAACTATTCTTAGAACAAAGTTCTTCAATTCGTTTTGTAAGCCCAGATTCCCGTACCCCCTTATCCGTAAAAATAAGGATAGAACGAACCTGTTCACATTCAATGATTTCCGTAATTTTTTCTATACTTCCTTGCCCAGCATACGTAATGGCCGGAATCGTCAATTGACATTGTTTCATACTATTTCCTCCAAAATTTCTTTTTATTGCGTAATTAAAATGGGAATGACAAATTTTTATATCTGACGTTTCCATTAATAATAGTAACTTGAGGAAGAATCATTTTTTCTCCATCAAATTCCTCTCCCATTCTATTTTTTAAATGAAACGGTCTATCTGCAACACTAAAAATTGTAGCATTAGCAGCTGCACCATTGTCAAGAGTACCAATTCCATCAGGTAAATGATGAATTTTAGCTGGATGATAGGTACAATCCGCAATAACTTCTTCCAACGCCAGGCCTAAATTTAACCACTTTGAAAGTACAACGGGCAATCCCCAGCACATATTGCTAAATATACCGTTTTGTGTTAAATCAGTAGAAATTATGTCTGGCTTAAACCCTTGTGCTATCGCAGGTTGAATCACCTTATAACAATGATTTATGCGTGCATCTGCAGAATCAAAATATACCCCCCGTTTTCTCGCTTCGAATACAGCCTCTTTTACTTTTCCATTTTCATCAATGATAGTACTTCTCTTCCCTTGATAAATATGACAAATAACATCACCGGGCCTCATTTTTGAAACAATTTCTTCCATTGGGCAAGGTGGATTGGTAACATGCAGCGTGATTGGGCAATCCAGTTCATTTGCCAACTCTATTGTTTTATCTAAAACAGTATTCCCAAAACCTTCAACAACTTCAGCCCCATAACGTAATTTTAACCCTCTTGCATGTTTTGAATCTTTCACCATGATATCCCTCAATCTATTAACATCATAATGTTGTGGGTCCACATTCTCGGGATACCGTTCCGTAATTTGGCCTGCCGGAGATACATTAATAGAATAAAAAATATTTAAATAACCTGCATCAACGATATGACTCTTAAAAATCGGCCAAGTAGCAATACCTGAACTACCACCATCAATTGTTGATGTTATTCCCATGGGAATTAATCCTAAATCTGCGGCTAATCCCGGCTCTGTAACATCTTTGAAAATATGTGTATGAGAATCAATCCAACCAGGACTTACATAATACCCATCTGCATCTAGTTCATCGGTTATTGTATATGACGTATTAGAATGATATTCCACAAATTTTCCATTGCGAATTGCTATATTGCCTTTTGCAGATGTACCTTTTTCAGGATTAATTATATTTGCATTTTTAATTAATATGTCTATGCGTTCACCCATTAGACGAACTCCTTTCTTTAACAAAGAATGTTTAACACGTTGAACACGATTTTATTCTCCGACTTTTTTATTGAAATTAATAAATAAGGAAAATAATCCAATGCCTATACCAAAGCAAGCAAATAACAATATTGCCAGAAAATAAGAACCAGTTGAACCTACAATTGCACCAATAATCAATGGAATAATGGCTCCGCCAATATTACCAACACAATTCATGCATCCGCCTACTGTACCTATGTTTTCACGCTGTGCCAATGCCGCCGGCACGGTCCAATACAAACAACCAGACCATTTTTGGAAAAATAACGCCACTGTAATACAAGCTATGGCTCCATATATAGAGTTTGTTTGACTTAATAAAAGCATCGCCGTTCCAGTAGCAACTCCAATTAACAGTAAATTCCCATGCATAATTTTATTATATTTTTCTTTTCCAAACTTACGTTTCAATGTATCCGTAATGGTTCCACCCAATAAACCACCCAATACACTCACACCATAAATAACGAACAAAGCTCCGCCTAATCCTTTAATATCTAAGTGATGCACCGTCGCCAGATACATGGGACCCCATGTCATTAAACCGTATGCAATACAGTTACCACAGGTAAAACCAAAACACATTCCCCAAAAACTTTTATGGGCAAAATATTGTTTTAAATTTACCTTAATTTTTTCTTTTTTATCGTCTTCTTGGTTAGACTTCCATTCTTCTTCTAACGCATTTTTAATATACTCACGTTCTGCCTGATTCACATTTTTATTTGTATCAGGTGTCGTCATCAATTTTCTGCCGCAAATAAGAACGATAAGGGCTGTTAAAATACCAATCGCTACAAGCGCTTCACGCCAGCCATTAAGCCATAATACAAAAAAAGCAACAAGTGGTGCCCCAAACGCATTTCCCAAGGAAGAACCCACATCTACAAGAGCACTGCCACGAGAACGTTCCGTAACAGGAAGCCATATAGATTGTAATTTAGCTCCGGCAGGATAAATCGGTGCTTCTGAAACTCCCAACAACGCTCTAATAAACATAAAAACTTTGCTGCTGCTTATAAACCCTGTTATAATCTGGAAAACGCCCCAGCATAAACCACCAATCAATAAAACCTTACCAGGTTTAAATCTATCACAAAGCCAGCCACAAGGAATTTGCATTAATGCATATCCCCAAAAAAAAGCACTCAATATAGCACCCACTATTTCTGGTGAAAAGTGTAACTCTTCTTGAATTTGCGGCATGCAAACAGATATAACCGCTCTATCAATATAATTAATAGTGCAAATTACAGCCAGCATAATAAAGATTGTCCATCGTGCATTTGTTTTTTTCATCTGTTCCATTTAATACACACCTTCCTTTATAACAAAATAACGTATTCAGCATAATTTTTTCTGTTTAGCACAGCGGTTGCCATACTATTTTTCATACGCATGAATCATTGCTAACGGGGAGCATGGGCGTTTTCAAACAGCGTCAATCATTTCATATCGTCTTTATTTAAATATGAAAGAAAAAATTTACTGAACTAGTGGTGACCATTAAAATATACTGCAATTATTTTTGCCACCGTAAATGATCATACACTTTAGGATTACAAACTTTGTCCCATTTTTGACCATTGACTATGGCTACAGCTCCTTCGGCTGCCATCGTAGCGACTCCAGAGGCTGCTTCTTGCGTTTGCCCCGCCATATGTGGAGAAACAATAATGTTTTCATGTTTAAACAGAGGATCATTTGGATCTATGGGTTCATGTTCGACAACATCCAAACCAGCGCTATGAATCCAATTTTCAGTCAGTGCTTTATCTAAAGCTGCTTCATCGACAATACCGCCGCGGGCACAATTGATCACAATCGCTGTAGGTTTCATCATCTTTAATTCTGCTTCTCCTATCATCCCCCGTGTTTCCGGTGTCAGCGGTGTATGTACCGAAATAACATCCGATTCTTTAATAATGTCATGTACATCAGCTCTATACCCATAGCCCTGATTTTCTACTACTTCTTCATTAATAAATGGATCATACACAAGGACTTTCATCCCAATGCCTGTCGCCATTTCAGCAAATACGCTGCCAATATGACCATAGCCGACAAGACCCAGCGTTTTGCCAAATAATTCATACGCCTTATACGCACTGCGAACAGCAAAATTTCCTTTTCGCATTTCAATATCACTATGCAACATATCCTTGGCACAAGCAAACATCATAGCCATAGAATGCTCTGCCACTGAACGTGTATTAGCTCCCGGCGCAATAACTACCGGTATTCCCAATTCAGTAGCTCCTTTTACATCGACATTATCGACTCCCACACCGGGGCGAGCTATAACCTTAAGATTCGGACATTGTTCCATAGTCGCTTTATCGATATGCCCAATACGTATAATGACTCCATCTGCATCTTTTAATTCCGGCAACATATCTTCCGGTTCACCGCTATTAGTAATAACTACATCGACACCTGCTTTTTCCAATACAGCCATCCCATCATCATGTAATTTGTGTGATATAACAATTTTTGCCATAAATATATCCTCCTTTTTATTTTAAATAGAAGTCAAAAATTTATTCTATTTTACCCTAAATCATCATTTTTTATCCTTCGGCAAACCGCTTGCCTAAATCCACAGCATAGAGCATGCTTTCTTCATTAGCGATTCCTTTCCCCGCAATATCAAAGGCAGTTCCGTGATCTACGGATGTACGGATAATAGGAAGGCCTAATGTCACATTCACGCCGCTGTCAAATGCCACCATTTTCATAGGAATATGCCCTTGATCATGATACATAGCTACGACTACATCATATATACCGTTATAGGCTTTTAAAAACACCGTATCCGGCGGTACCGGTCCGCTTACATTAAGACCTTCCTGTTGTGCTTGTCTAACTGCCGGTTCGATTTCATCAATTTCTTCCTGCCCAAAAATACCCGCTTCTCCGCTATGCGGATTAAGTCCTGCTACTGCAATCTTCGGCATCATTTTACCGAGTTTTTTCATCGCATTATCGGCAAGATGAATACATTCCAACACTCTTTCCTTTGTTGCTCTGTCACAAGCTTCTCGCAGGGAACAATGCGTAGAGACATGCACAACGGATATCTTGTCGCTCCAAAGCATCATGGTATATGATTTCGTTTTCGTTAAAGCGGCAAATATTTCTGTGTGTCCCGCAAAATTATGCCCGCCTTTATGCAGTGCTTCTTTATTAAGAGGTGCCGTTGTTACAACGCTGATATCTCCCTTCAGGGCATCTGCAATCGCCCGTTCTACGTACCGATATGCCGCATCTCCGGCCACAGGGGAAACTTGGCCGATTTCAATATCCCGGCCAACTTGTAACTCAACAACCGAAATAACATTGATTTTTCCTTCTTGAAAATCAGCCACACTGTCTATTTGTACTAACGGTGTTGTGAGTTTCAACAGTGTATGATAATAGGAAAGTATATCGTAACTCCCATAAATCAATACTGATTTTTTGTATTCTTCTTTTTTTTCAATAGACTTCAGCGATATTTCAGGCCCAATCCCCGCCGGATCTCCCATGGTAATTCCTACAAATTTTGATTTCACTTCATTACCTCCTACTACGATAGTAACTATAACGAACAAATTATTTTGTTATTTTATGTTATTTAATGTTCTTTTTTGTTCGTATTTATTATATCAATATAACTTTATAACAGTCAATACAAAACAGCATTATTCCTATGCTTATTAGTAATATTCTTTGATGAAACGCCCTTTATACATTACAAATATGCATAAATTTATTCCTTTTATGTTTTTTATACTGATATTCGTTGTTTTTTTATGTTATTATGTCAACATAAAAAAACAGGCTGTCGTTAGTTACTGCGACACCTGTTTTTTATCCGTTGCAATATTTGTACTATATTATCCTACTATTTCCTTTAATTTCATCATACTGCTGTATATATCTGAGTCCGTCCCAAAAGCACCCGCCTTGGTAACAATAGGAAGTCCGTCACAGATACCTCCCATCAGCCGTCCCTGCACAAAACCCGGCAGTAGTTGACTGTCAATGTGAGAACCGGAGGCCTGCAGGCGGTGAATCGCTGCAATCGCCGTATCCCCTCCGGTAAGAAAAATTCCACAAATCCGGGCCTTGGACAAGAGATAAGGAACCGCTGCACTCAATGTCTGCTTCGTTATTTCCGCTAATACTGCCGGTTCTTTGCCGCAGTCCTTGCCGTACTTCAAGAAAGTCTCGTAATCCTGCCGAGTCGCTGCTGCCGTCACAATAACATCCTGTCCCTTCTGCAATATGTCAACGGCAGGCCTAATAGCTTCTTCCATCGCGTCTCCTTCACAAATACGAGTCATATCGACGCACACAACAGAAATACCTCGTTCTTGACAATATGCGATTTGTTCCATTGTCTTACTGCTGACGCTCCCGATAACGGAAAGAACAGGTGCTTTGTGATAGACCGACGACAACAATCCCGCTGCCAATCCTGCCGACCCGATCCATAGGGTTTTTCTGCCTGTCTGCAGAACCATCTTGGCTATTTGTTCCAGCTGTTCCTGCCGGGTCGTATCAAACGTATATGCCCCAGACGTCAGCTGCATAGTTGCCGATGCCAGTTCCTTTTCCGTCACATGTATTACCGCCGTTCCTGTATACGAAGATAATAACTGCGCAATATCATCTTCAAAAACGGGATTGCGGGGATCTGCCGCTATTTCTGTAGTAAGAAGCGGTTTTCCGTATACGCAAAGACGGCGGTTTTCCACTGTTCTTCCCTGAGCCGGATATGCCGGATCAAAAACAATGAGTTCCGGCTTATATATGTCCAGCAACGCTTTTATTTCTTCCTTCAAATTGCCTCGTAAAGTAGAATCGACTTTTTTATATAAATACCGACATCCCCCTTGCTGTACGACAATCTCCGCAATATGTACCATGCAGGCATAGGCTTCCGTTGGCGGAATGACCCGGCTTTCCGTATCAATAACAATGCTGCCCTCGCCTTGGGCAGCCGGGTCCAGTTCCAGTAATACATCAATCGGTATGCCTTGTTTCCTTACTTGAACTCCTGTATCATTGGCACCGGTAAAATCATCCGCAAGTATAACAAATTCACGCATTGTCTTTCTCCTTCCCTTTCTATATCTGGATATATTCAACGTCATGTTCCGTAAATACATTTTTTTCTGCTTCAGAGGCTCTGTAATCGGTAACCAAAATATCGGCCTCCCACAAATTAAATAAATAATACAACTTGTGTTTGTTAAATTTTGAATGATCTGCCAATAATACGACTTTATCCGAAGCCGCAATACTGGCGCGCTTAACTCCTATCTTTTCCACATTGGCACTCATAATCCGCCAATCCGGAGTAATTGCCTGCGTTCCTAAGATACAAATATCAAAGTGCATGCTTTTCACCATACTGGTCGCAAAAACACCGCAAGTAGCCGCAGATTCGGCATCAATCGTTCCTCCTGCCATCAAAACACGAACTCCGGCAACAGAACTCAGCAATTGAGCAATAGCCAAATCATTTGTAACGATCGTCAAGTCAGACCAATGCTGTTCTGCTATAAGTGTCGCCAATTCATAGTTCGTCGTTCCTGCATCCATATAAATACTCATAGAAGGTTCTATCAAAGAAAGCGCCGCTTTTGCTATCCGTCTTTTTTCAGTAATATGTACGAGTTTACGATTACGATAGGTAGCTTCCTTGACGACAGATTCCGTAAGAATCGCTCCGCCATGGCTTTTCTCCACAAGGCCGCTGTCCTCCAAAAGCTGTAAATCACGCCGGATCGTCATCGGAGTGACCTCCAGTTCCTTTGCTAAATCATTTACCTCAACTGCTTTATTCTTGTATAGTTTATCTAAAATATATTGGCGTCGTTCTGCTGGCAGCATATATATTCCTCCTTGATTTTTAATTGTTCTTATATGTTCGTTTTTGTTTATTTAATTATACCAACGATCAGGAGATATCGTCAATCTAAAATTGCTTATTTACATTGTCTATTTCGAATTATCCATGGCTGTTATGCCATATTGCATACATAATATGCATTGTTATTTTATATTCAAGATGAACAAATATCTTTATTTTAACTACAAAAAACGGTGAAAACAGTATGTTTCCACCGCGGAATGCCCTATACACATTACATTAAAAAGAATCTTTTCCCGAAAATAACTCCTTTAAATACGCTTTGAAGGGTTCCCCTAAATCATCCCGCCGCAAAGCATATTCTACCGTTGCTTTTAAAAATCCCAGTTTATCCCCCACATCATACCGTTTGCCTTCAAAATTATAGGCAAATACGGCTTCTCGTCCAGCCATCACTTTTAAAGCGTCTGTAAGCTGTATTTCTCCGCCCTTCCCCGGTTCCGTACGACGCAATACTTCAAAAACATCCGGTGTAATGATATATCGGCCCAATACAGCACATCGGCTGGGTGCTTCTTCGACAGCCGGTTTTTCAATCATATCGGTCACGCGTATCAAGCGAGAATCGTCCAGCCGTTTCCCTTTTACAATCCCATAGGAAGAAACTCGTTCTCGTGGTACTTCCTGACACCCCAACACAGTAGCACCTACGTTATCATATACGTCGATCATCTGGCGCAAAGCCGGATTAGCATCATTATAAACAACGTCATCTCCCAAAAGTACTGCAAAGGGTTCATCATCAATAAAAGACTGGGCACAAAGAATAGCATCCCCCAATCCGCGCATATGCTTCTGGCGGATATAATGGATATTAATTTCCGAAATGTCCCGGATCATTTTCAACAAGTCTGTTTTCCCTTGCTGCTCCAGATGCAATTCCAAGCCTAAGGTCGTATCAAAATGATCTTCGATTGCCCGCTTGGCATGGCCGCTGATAATCAATATTTCTTCAATGCCGCTTTGCAGTGCTTCTTCCACAATATATTGAATAGTCGGCTTATCTACAATAGGCAGCATTTCCTTTGGCGTAGCCTTTGTCGCCGGCAAAAAACGAGTCCCATACCCGGCCGCCGGAATAACAGCTTTGCGTATCTTCTTCATTTTCCTTCCTCCTTATTCAAACCATCGGGATAAATCAAAATCTTCCCCGATTATTTCCTTCACATATGCCTGTGCTAAATACAAACCTAGGAGAGATAATGTTGATACTCGCAGCAGTGTGCTGTCCCAAAGATCTCCCATATCGGCAAATACCGGAGATATTTCTTCCAAAATATCCAAGGCTTCTTCTCCATTAAAACTGGTAGGATGTTTCTTAGCTAAACGCAGCAAGTGATTTTGTGTATTGCGGTCGGTAATCCCGGTCTGCCGAAAAAAGCGTGAGGCCATTCCTTCATCTACCAGCGCTAGTTTATAAAGATCAGAATTAAAAGAAGGAACAATAAATTCCGGCGGAATATGTTTTCCCCGCAGGGATGTCTGTAATTCCTCCAGCGTAAATCCCCGATAGCGGAATAACAGCGGATATGAATCAGCCAATATTTCGGCAAAAGGCGTTTCCTTAGTTTCCAGTGCCGTACAATGCAAATAATCCAGCTGCTGATAAAATGAACGTTCCGTCGGAAATCGTTCCAAGAAAGGCATTACATATTTATCGATATACTGCCTAAATGTTTCCGTGTCCACATTATGAGAATTACGGGAATACAAAAATACCAGCAAGATAGCTAAAATACGATAGTGTTCCTGTGAAAGATAGGGCATTACTTTCAATGTGTTGATCGCCACTAAATGGCGTGTCGATGTAGGCGGACAATGAACCACATCACAAAAAGCCCGCAGCGCCACCGCCGCTGCATGTTCCTCCGGATGTGCCGAATAAGTTTTTTGCACATCCTGCAGCGCGTCCTGTATAATAAACGGTTTTATAATACGTTCCCGTTCTGCTTCTACAGAAACTCCTGCCTGTCGGAACGCCGCTGCTGTAATAAATTCAATTTGGTGTTTCATTTCCGGTGTTACGATTCCGTAATGATTGAGAAAATGTGCAACACACGTTTTGATAACCGGCGAATCTATATGTGTATCCTGTGCCCAGATAGATTTTGAAGGGAATGCCTCCGCCGTTTTTTCAGTCCCAGGAAGCACATTGCCCCATGGACTTTGCGAAACTTCTTTTTTAGAAGATATATCGGTACGTTTATTCTTATTCACAGGTTCTTCTTGCGTATATGCCGTATCGACATGAACAGGTGCCATTTTAGTCGTTACATCTGCCACCGTCGCCGATCCGGCCGCTGTCCCCGCTGCTGCAAGTTTCGTTTTCAGAGCTCCCGGATCCATAATCATGGTTTCGTCGGAAAGAATATTTTTTTGTTCAGCAGCTGCCGGTGCCGGGGAATGTACTACAGGTGCAGCAACGCTCATCGTTTCTTGTGATTTTTTCTCTTTCAGATCGGCTGCAACAACCTCTGCCATACCAGCAATCGGGCTTGCTGTTTTTTCCTGCTGGGCAATCTCTTTATTTTTATCCGCTTCCTTCATAGCTGCCAGTACTTCCTCACGGGAAATGACCTGTGTCGTCCCAAAACCGTCATCCCCTGCTTTTTTAGACGTTGTTTTTTCATAATACATCTGGTCTCCCGCGCGCACAACTTCGCCTTTCGTTGTAACAAACCCTGTTTCTTCCGGATTTTCTCTGCGTTCCTTGACCTTTACATTAGAAATTTTTGGAACCGGTGTCGTATCTTCTTTCAAAGATGTCGAATCTTTGGAGTGCAGCGTTTCTAAAGTAGCCCATGCCGCATGTTGTTCATTTCGTTTTTTTTGTGCTTCCAACGCTATATTTTTATGTTTTTTCTTCACAGGTTTCTCCGTTAAATGCCCGGAATACATAATATAACAGATCACAAAAAATATAATAACCACACCCGCTAAAATAACATACGGCAAAAACTTCGTCATAACATCCACTCCTTGTATATCTATCCACCTAATATGCAATAGGTATTTTCTATTTTTATTGTAACATAATACAAGCTTCATTTTAACATGTTTTTATATATTTTTATAGCTTTTAAAAACACTAAAATTAGACAAACACCCTATTCACAGCTATAATAGGTTCAGACACTTTTTTTATTACAGGATAAGGAGGCAGATAATTTGAATTTCATTGATACGATTTCAAATTATTACAGTACAGATGAACACCTATAAAACAATTATTTTTGACATGGACGGAACCGTCCTTGATACGCTGGACGAGCTCACAGAAAGCTTAAATTATATATTGCGGAAATACCAGCTCACAGAAAAAACAAAAATGCAGGTCCGTTCCTATTTAGGCTACGGCTACGCCGGATTGATCCGCCAAGCGGTCCCGGGAGCAAGCCAAGATTTTCAGCAGGAACTGCAGGATGCGTTCAAAAATTACTACGGAACGCACTGTCAGGGTCATACTAAGCCCTATGAAGGTATTCTTGAAATATTAGCCTCCCTTCGCGATGCCGGATATAAAACAGCGATTGTTTCCAACAAGGGACAGGCTGCCGTGACCGAACTTCATAAAGAATTTTTTGAAGATCTCGTACAATTTTCTCTGGGTGAATCGGCTAACTATAAAAAGAAACCAGAACCGGATATGATCTGGGAAGCCTTACGGAGACTTGATAGTGCTGCACAGGAAGCCATATACATCGGGGATTCCGAAGTAGACAAAAAAACCGCTGATAACTCCGGTTTGGATTCTGCCCTGGTTACTTGGGGTTTTCGGGATAAGCCGCTGCTGCAATCTCTAAACCCGGATTACCTTGTATCATCTCCGAAAGAGCTAGAACACTTATTTATTCCTGCAAAATAAATTTACATAGAGAGAAGAAGAAGACCTTGTCAGTAGTGGCAAGGTCTTCTTCCTCTCTCTGTGTAAAAATCATATATATTTTATTTTTGTACACCCGTCACGACAGCATCGTGTTGTGCAATGGCCGGTAAAACATCTATCCGTACGACATGATCACCAACTGCCTTAGCTATAGCTGCTACCGTATCAGGATCAGCCGGATAATGAGCGGTAAGTACAATTTGTTCCTTTGTATAATCCGGTTCTGCTCCGACATAATTTTGTACTCCCTCCGCCTTCACAAATATACGGACAGCCTTATCCATCATATGGACGTAATCGGACCGACTATATTTTGTCTTACGCAAAACAACGATGCCTGCTGGCGTTATTTCATCTTTCAACCGCCGTGCCAATTCCGGAGGAATATTCCCCTTCAAGGCTAATACCAATGTATCATCTTGCCAGTACATCGTCCCTTGATCAAAATAGCTCAAAGGAGATCCATACACGGTCCCTAATATCTTCATTACCTGCTTTTGCACATCAACATGAGAAATATAAGTTCCATCAGGTTTAACCAAATGGAACAGAAGCAATACGGCTTCCGCCCGTGTCACAGGTTGCTGCGGTCTAAAATATTCCGTTTTCTGCCCGATAATATGCTGTCGATGCAATGCTTGAACCATAGGCAGATAGGAAACAGAAATTTCTTTCTCATCAGCAAAAGGCTTAACTGCTTTATCGACAGTCTCCATTTGATAATACGCCATATAGCGATATACGGCTGCTGCCAATTCCTCCCGTGTAACAATATCTTTTGGATGGAATGTGCCATCTCCCCGATTGGTCATGATACCGCAGCGCAACATAGCCGATACAGCCTTAGCGCCTGCCTGAACTGGATTCTCTATTTTATTGATATCACCGGCAGTCTGAAACACCGGCATCGTATCACACAACAACTTCGCTAATTCTCCGCGCGTGATAGCTTGATCAGGATGAAAGAGGCGGATATCCACTGTTCCTGCAAAGGTAAGACATTTTGTATCATACAGATAATTGATTGCTGTTTCTGCCGCCACATTTCCAATATCTGTATAAGGGGCCCGCGCGAAAGCCGTAACATTCGCAGCCGTCAGCGCCATTGCCGTCAACACAACCGCAGCTTTAATATATTTCATGAGAACTGTACTCCTTCATGGTTTGTGCCTTATTGAATTACAATTTTAACAGTATTGCCTAATGCTTTATTAAGAGCCTGCTGCGTTTCCGGCGTAATGGAGCTGCATGTAAGAACAATTTTTTCATTTAAATAATCCACATCCGTCGAAACCTTAGCATCGGCTGGTTCCGTCGCGCGATATACTTTTTCCGCCTGTGTCATCATAGCTTTATAATCATTATAGCTGTATTTCGATTTCTGAATATACACCGTATCAGCCGGCAATGCCGCATCAGCAGCAATAGTCGTTGTCAATTTATCCCTCTTAGTGCTGGTTTTTGCACCCACATGAAGTTTATTCGCCTGCCAGTACATAATTCCATCTCCGGCAAAACTCTTGACGCTGCCATACACCGTCGTAATATCACTGAATACTTGGTTTTCTACTTTGGTCTTTGCTGCATTGTCTGCCTCTGTTCCCTTTAAAATACGGTATAAAACTGCAACAGCTTCGCCGCGTGTCACATTATCCTTGGGATGAAATACATTATTGGCTCCTTCCATATAGCCAGCAGCAGCCAATGCATCTACCGCCTTCTGCGCCCAAGGTGCAATCTGATTTTCATCGACATAACTGGTATCAACGACAGTTCCCGTAGTAGCACCTCGATAATTCAGGTAATTATACGCGATAACCGCAAACTCTTCGCGCGTTACATTCTGTTCCGGCTTAAACGTTCCGTTATTATACCCGTTCATAATTCCTTTTTCACAAAGTGAAGCTATCGCATGTTCCGACCAGCGTCCTTTTACATCACTAAAAGCACTTTTAGCTTTTGCATCATTGCCGATCATATTGCTGATGATAGCAGCTACCCCTTCACGAGTAGCTGCTTTGTCCGGATAAAAACTGCCGTTGGTACCGTTGACATAATGGTTATCATAAAAATACTGTACTGCATCCTTTCCCCAGTAATTATCTATATCTTTTAATTGTGTCGTACCGGCAGCAGCAAAAGCGGACATACTGATTGTTGCCGTCAATGCTGCAGCTGCCAATAAGGCTGCATATTTTTTCATCACCGATCGCTCCCATCTTATTTGTAATCATTACACCTATGTCATATATCAACACATAAATTTATTGTAACACAGACCCCCGTCTATTTCAATAAATGCATACGGTTCCGCAGTGCAGACATTCCTCAGTACAAATCAAAGAAATGCTGCAAAGCCTGTGGGTCTTGAGTCTGCAATAAAGCTAATTGCAATACTATCTTGGCCTTATGTGCCGGAAGATTGTCTCCTGCAATACGGAAAAATCCAGAGTCGTCTTCCGTTGTGCTGACGATGCCTCCCAATGTACGCGATGTGCATACCGTAACAATCCCTTGTTTTGCTGCTTGCTTTAATTCTTTAAGTACGGGTTCCGGAATCTTTCCATGTCCTAAACCGGCCGTCACTATTCCCTGCACACCAGATGCGGCAGCTGCCCGAACCAACGTCGGCGACATTCCCACATAACAATACACTATACATACAGCAGGTAATTTCGTAATTCCTTGACAGGACAACTGTGAAAGATAGGTATGGCGCCGCAAGCTGTGCTGATAAAAATAGGGAATCCCATTCTGGATGATTCCCATATATCCCATTTGTCTGGAACGAAACGTATCTACATGCGTAGTATCCGTTTTTTCTACACTGCGCGCTCCGCAAATACGTCCGTTCATAGCTACCAGGACCCCATAATCTCCTGCCTGTCGGCAAGCCGCTATACGAACTGCATCCAGCAAATTCAACGGTCCATCTGCACTCAGTGCCGTCGCCGGCCGCATGGAACCAACCATAACAATCGGCTTACGGCTATGCACCACCAAATTTAAAAAGTATGCCGTTTCCTCCATCGTATCGGTGCCGTGCGTAATGACAATACCATCGACATCTTCTCTATTCGCTGCCGCTTCTACGCATTGAGCCAGACGCAGCCATAAATCCTCCGTCATATTGGTGCTGTCCATATTGCAAAACTGTTCTCCTGTAATATCTGCATACTCCGTGACCTCCGGTACAGAGAGCAATAGTTCTTCAATCGTAAGTTCTCCGGCTTTATATCCAATCAGTTCTTTTTCCGATCCTGCTTTTCCAGCAATCGTACCCCCGCAGGCAATAATATGAACATGAGCATGCGTCATATATACACTCTCCTTCCTATCTTTTCAGTATACTGATTTTTCCGTTCTCTGTCCACCTGGATTCCTACAACTATTCCAATCAAAAGATCTTCACTGCATTGACTTTTACAGCCATTCATGGTATCATTTTAGTACTGCTTTTCAGGCAGGAATAATAAAATGAGGTGATGTATAAATGGCAACAAGGAGAGACCCACGTTTTAAAGAATGTCGCCGGTTCGGACTCAATGTGTACGGACATCCTAAGGCATTGAAACGTGTAAAAAAAGATCAGCGTCAAAAGAAAGTTTCTGAATATGGTACACAATTATTGGAAAAACAGAAGCTCAGAGCATATTACAACCTGCTCGAACGTCAATTTGTCCGGTATTATGATAAAGCCAGAAAACAAGGCGGTATTACGGGTGAAAACATGCTTAAGCTGCTGGAATGCCGCTTAGACAATATCGTTTATCGTATCGGTTTTGCCAACTCCATCCGTCAGGCCCGGCAAATGGTCAATCACGGTCATGTCTTGGTAAACGGCCAACGATGCGACATTCCGTCCGCTAATGTTAAAGTGGGTTCGACAATTTCGTTGAAGGAAGGCTCTCGCTCCAACGAAATGTTCAAAAAATCCTTCCAAGAACTAAAAACTTTTGATCTTCCGTATATCGAAAAGAACTTTGATAACTTTGAAGGTACGTTGACTCGTATTCCGGAACGTGATGAACTTCCGATTGAAATCAACGAAACACTAATTGTCGAATTCTATTCAAAATAATAGTACAAGGTCATGCAATCATAACAGGTGGGAAATCAATGATTTCCCACCTGTTTTTTTTGAAAAAAAAGGATCTGCATCGCAGATCCTTTTATATACAATACTGGCAAGCCAATTAAAAATCCGCTTTCCAAAGGCCATGAAGATTACAGTATTCATATACTGTACCAGAAGGAACTTCACAAAATTCCGCTTTAGGTGCATCACCGGGTTTTAGATACTTAATCATCAGTCTATCTCCGGCAGCAAGTGCCACAAATTGAATGAAATGTTCCGGCAGCATAGGATGTTCCACTGACCCAACCGTAACTTTTATCTTTCCACCTTCCTTTACAATAACAGGAATATGTTTTTCCTTGGCTGCATCCACAGCGCCTGCTTCCAAATGCTTCATAGTCTGTCCGCAGCAGGTTAATTGTCTGCCCCCTCCATCATGAACAATTGCAATAATGTTGCCGCATAATTCACAGCGATAAAATTCTACTTGTGTCATAGTAAAAGCCTCCTTCGTAATTGAATTATCAGTAAAAGCACTGATACTCTTTATCTTTTCATCTTACTACAAAAATATCTTATTTTCAATAATTACAGCTCTATTTTATGTATATTATATGGCCAGATCGTATATTTTTAATACCACCGGATCATGGGGAGCTGATTATTGGTTCCTTTCGTCATCAGGATTTCATGTACGTCGATACTGCCGATGTAAAAAGATGCGGCACAACCACACAGATATAGTTCCCACATCCGCACAAATTCTTCCCCCTTATCCTCAATGATCATATCACGAACCTTCTCAAAATTCTGATACCAGCAATGCAGTGTTTTATAGTAATGGCGGCGCAGGCTTTCTACATCCAGTACTTGAAAATCATAATCATACGCTAGATTGATGATTTCCCGCAGCGAGGGCAGCGTACCGCCTGGGAAAATATACTTTCGCATCCAGGGATTGCCGATTTCTTCATCATGTCCGCTGATATAATGAAGCATGAACACACCGCCATCGACCAGCAGATGATCCACTTTTTCCATATACAAGGGATAATTGGAACGCCCAACATGCTCGATCATCCCAACACTGACGATACGGTCATATTTGCGTTCGCTTTCACTTAAATCGCGATAATCCAATAAATCGATTTGCACCTGCCCTTCCAAACCAAGTTTTTGAATCCGTTCCTGTCCTTTCTTCCACTGTTCTTTGCTCAGCGTACAACCATACCCTTTTACACCATATTTTTGAGCCGCTTCCAGCAGTAAATATCCCCAACCGCATCCAATATCGAGAAGAGACATTCCTCTTTCCAAATGCAGCTTATCTAAAATATAATGAACTTTATTATACTGAGCCTGTTCCAGCGTATCATCAGCATGTTTAAAATAGGCACACGAATAACTCATGGACGGATCAAGCCATGATTTATAAAAGTCATTGCCCAAATCATAATGGGAAGAAACTTGTACTTTCTGCTTAGCTTTGGATTCCGGCGTATACAAGATATTTCCCAACGCATTCTTATCCAAAGAAAATTGACTGGTCTGTTCCAGTAAGCATTTAAGCACAGTAAATAAATCTCCGTCAACGGTAATATCTTTACGCATGTAAGCTTCACCGAGCGCCAGCGAAGTAGACGCCAGTAATTCTTTTTTCGGAATATCCTGATGTATGGTGACCTGAAATACAGGCTTTCCCTCCCCCACGGTATACGTTTTTCCATGAAGAATCACATGAAAGCAATACTTATCAAAACGATTCAAATAATGTACTAAAAAACTATCTGCTAAATGCATTTTTTACACCTTCTTTTCAAACACTCACTCCGTTTGCTTTGTTCCGCAAACTACATTTTCAACGATCATCATTGTCGTAACGGCGCCAACGCCTCCCGGTACCGGCGTAATAGCTCCGGCGACGGTTTTTACCTCTTCAAAATCAACATCACCGACGGTCTTCCCTTCCCATCGATTGATTCCGACATCAATTACTACTGCCCCGGGTTTTATCATATCCCTACGTATTAGTTTAGCGCGTCCGGCAGCAGAAATCAATATGTCGGCTCGTCGAGTCACCTCGCTTAATTCACGTGTGCGGGTATGGCAGTGCGTCACCGTGGCATTACGGTTAAGACACAATTGAGCCAGTGGCTTTCCCACCACGTTGCTGCGGCCAACAATAACCACCTCTTTACCTGACAAAGAAACATGATAATAATCCAAGATGGATATAACCGCCCGTGGCGTGCAGGGAACAAAACCCGGACGGCCCGTAAACAAGTCGGCAATGCTTTTATCCGTTAAGCCATCCACATCTTTGCGAGGATCAATACAATTCACGACCCGGTTCGCATTCATATGCGACGGCAGCGGCATCATCATCAAGATACCGAAAATAGACGGTTGTTCATTAAAATGTTCGATCATGGCAATCAATTCGTTTTCCCTGACCGTACCAGGCTCTGCATATATTTCTGCTTTGAGTCCCATCGAACAGGCTACCTTGCACATTGATTTGGCATACATAGCCGACGGTTTATCCGAACCGGCCAAGATGATGGCCAATTCCGGATGAATCTGCCGCTCATGCAAATCATCCAATCGCTGTTCAATCTGTTCCCTATGAAAAGCAGCAACGGCTTTTCCATCTAATATCTCCATAGTGTCACCTCTATCGCATAAATGTCACGTGGACATCCGTTCCCGGTTCCACATACCGGCCACTGGCCGGATTCTGATAAACAGCACGTCCTGTCCCATTGGGAACAAATCCGAGATCCGCTTTATCAAGCCAGTCATTTACATCCCGGCTATCCCAGCCGATAAAAGAAGGCAGCAGTATACCGGCACTGCTTTGTACCACATCAGGAATCGTCCTTTTTTTGATTGCCTCTTGCTTTTTAGGAAGATCGGTATGGGTAACGGAAGTCGTTGGACGTATCCCTTTAATGCGTACGATCTGCGTCATCATTTCTTTAAAAATAGGTGCTGCCACTTGTGCACCATAATAAGTTCCCGAAGGATTATCAACAACGATAAGTACTACATATTGCGGATCATCGTACGGTCCGAATCCGATGAAAGAACCGATATACTGCCCTTCTGCATATCCTGTTCCTTCGGCATTCAGCCGTTGTGCCGTCCCTGTCTTACCGCAGAATTGATATCCTTCCACTTTGGCATTCTGTCCACCGCCGGAAGATACTTCCTGCTCTAAAATAGAAGCGATGGTATGCGCCACTTCCTCCGAAACAGGCGTACCTATTTCCTGCGATTTCGTTTTTTCATATACCGATCCGTCGGGATTATCTATTTCCTTAAGCACATGAGGTCTCATCATATGTCCACCATTTGCCAACGCCCCAAAAGCCTGCACCATCTGCAGCGGTGTAACTGCCACACCTTGCCCGATGGACATGGTCGCTACATCGACACGGCTCATTGTTTTGGGATCAAAGAGTATCCCCGTTCCTTCTCCCGGAAGTTCTATATCCGTCGGTTTGCCAAACCCAAATTTCTTGGCATAGGCGGTCAAAATATCTCCGCCTGTATGAAGTCCTATATTAGCCATACCCGTATTAATGGAAAACTTCAATATATCCTTTAATGTTACGATACCCATGCCGGTCTCATCCCAATTGCGGATTTGCCGGTCATCAATATTAATATATCCTACATCATTATATGTCGTATCTACTCCCCATGTTCCCGCATCCAGAGCAGCTGCCGCCACAATGGCTTTAAAGGTAGAACCCGGTTCATACATATTGATTACTGCCCGGTTTTTATATGATTCGCTGTTTCCCCTGCCGTACTGGTTAGGGTCAAACGTAGGCCGGCTGGCCATAGCCAAAATCTCTCCGTTTTTAGGATTCATAATAATGACAGAAGCTCCGGTAGGATGACTTTGCTTCACGACCATATCCAGTCCTTTTTCCGCTACATACTGGATCGTATTATCGATCGTCAATTGAACAGATCGTTGCTTGTCCGGCAAAATTTGCTCCAGCGTCGATTCAAAAATAGGTATATTATTGCGATCTGTCGTTAGCCGAAATTTACGGACATCTCCTTTAATTTCCTTGTCCAGCACCATTTCAATCCCATCCAGTCCTTGGTCATTGTCCCCGACAAAACCGACAAGTTGAGCCGCCAAACTACCGTTAGGATAAGAACGGCAGCTTTCATCAATAAATGCCAGTCCCTTGAGCTTTTCACGTTGGATCATAACTTGCAGCGCTTCGTATTTTTCGTGATCCATCGTCCGCTGCAGCCAGACAAACGCCGTATCCCGCTGCAACCGTTCTTGGATTTGCTGCGGTTCAAGATTAATGTACGGAGCTAAAAGTACAGCTAACTCCGCGGGTGACCGATTAATCATCGTAGGATCCGCATACAATGATTTGGCAATAGAACTTACGGCAAGTATATTCCCGTTTCTATCAAAAATAGTCCCCCGCGGTGATTGCAGTTTTCGATCTTCTTCCGACTGCATATCCGCCCGTTTCGCTAACATGCTGCCTTGAACGACCTGCAGCCAAAAAAGCCGGCCTCCGATGATAATGCACATGCCGAGAAGAAGAACCAAGCAAGTACTGATTCTCCTGCGTATTCGATTGTTAGTACAAGTTTTATTGTTTGCTTTCATCGTCATTATCATAAGCCCCACGCTGCCGCTGTAACCATTTGCCGGCAGCCTTGGCTAATATCTCCGGATCATTTTTTAAATTTTTATTTTGTACTCGCTGCAATAATACTTGCAAGCAAGCCCCCGTTAAAATGCCACACTGTTCCGGTATGCGCCGGTCATAATGCAAATCTTTCGTATGGACCGGCATTTGTCCAGCCAACAGCTGCATATATTCTCCAAAAGATGCCGTACCGTTGGTATCAGACGAACCGCTGCAAGCCAGCACATCGCCGATAGCCAGCTGCGTCGCCTGTCCGACTGCCTCGGTAAGATCACCTGTTCTGTGGAATGGACCTTGCTGTGCTTCCTTGCGCAGCCACTTATCCACATCTCCCATCCCCGTATTGGCAAAATAATGGAATTTCATATGCGTTTTTACAAGCCAGGCTACCCGACACACCCAGGCTTCCGGTTTTTCCCAGCGAGTTAAAATCTGTGCTGCTATTGCTGCACCCTTTTCATCATGTCCATAATCTGTCAGGCGTCCTTGATGGACACCGCGAATACCGGGAAGCCCTTTGGCTACATCATGGAACAGTGCCGCATACCGTACCGTCAGCTCCGGCGGTGTATGTGCTACCGCTGCCAGCGTATGGAACCATGCGTCAAAAGCATGAAAAGGACGGGACTGCGGTGTATGCGGCAAATGTGCTAATTCCGGTAAAATCGGAACAAGTGTATAGACGCCGCTTTTTTTCTTTCGGCAGCAACAGTCACCCAGTCCGGACCGCACTAAAACATCCAAGCCTTTTGCGACATACGGTGTAACCATAAGTTTGTCAATTTCAGCAACAACACGTGCCAACGAAAGGCCCTCTACACGGGAAAATGCACGCGGCATCGCTGCCAATACATCTTTAGTCGGCAAAAAATCCAATTGTCCCGTAAAACGACAGACACGAAACAGCCGCAGTGCATCTTCTTGAAACCGACGCACGGGATCCCCCACCGCGGCCAGACGCTTCTTACGTATATCCTTGCATCCGCCTACATAATCGTATATCGTTCCGGATACGTCCATTGCCAACGCATTCACCGTAAAATCACGGCGGCTTACATCCTCTTGCAGCGTAGTCGCATACCATATCTTTTCAGGCCGGTGGCTATCGGTCCCATAGGATTCTCCGCGAAAGGTTGCCGTCTCTACAACCACAGAATCCACAAGAATCGCGATAATACCGAACTGGGCGCCTTGTATATCTACAACACGCCATCCCTGCTCATCGGCAACCGCACGGATTTCCTCCGGATGGGCGGAGGTCGTAATATCATAATCGTGGGGTACCTGATGCAGCAATAAATCCCGTACAGCGCCTCCGACGATATACGCTTCATAGCCTTTACCGGTTAATGCTATTAAGACTTTTCGCACAGCTTGTTCCAATTTGGTACACACCTCACACAACGGATAAATATACTGTAATGATTTAATTATACCATAGAGCGCCTTTCATATAAATGAATTTTTCTTTCTACCGATTGAATGTACATGCAAATATGCTATACTAAGATGGTATTATACTATCTATTTATGAGAAAGGATTTATATAAAGATGCTTGTCATATCCAATTTGTTATTAGAAATGCTGGAACGCATCAGCCTCGTCGCCATATCCGGCTATATGCTGACGCAAACGACCGTATTTCATCAAGTCCTCACACGTAAAATAGGTTCTATGGGAAATGTCATTATTATTCTTTTATTCAGTGGCATGGGTATTTTTTGCTCCTATGCCGGTGTACCCATCAATGATGCCATTGCCAACTCCCGCGAAGTCATCATCATGCTCTGCGGTCTGCTATTCGGACCGATTATCGGCACTGTTGTAGGGATCATTACGGGAATCCACCGTTATACGATGGGCGGCTTCACCGCGCTGCCCTGTTCCTTGTCCTGTATGTTCTCAGGTTTGATTTCCGGCTTTATATGCTATTATTATCAAAAGAAAAAAATACCTTGGATCGTTATTTTTACATTGGGAATTACCGTCAATATCCTACAAATGGTTATGATTTTGCTCACGGCATATCCGTTTTCGCGCGCCTTGGAATTAGTCAATACCATCGGATTTCCCATGACGGCAGCTAATTCCATGGGTCTTGTCATCTTTATGGTCATCGTCCGTCGGGCCTTTGAACAAGAAGACAGAATTTCTGCCGAACAATCTCATCGAGCGCTGCATATCGCAAATCATACCTTGCCATACCTTCGTACGGGACTGACGGAAAAAAATGCCCAGGCCGCTGTCAATATCATTCTTCAAACAACAGATTACCAAGCCGTTGCCTTGACAAATACGACGGAAGTACTGGGATTTGCCGGAGCCGAAAGTGCACACCATGGTCCCCATCGCAATGATGGCCTCACCAGTGCCACTTGTCATACCTTGAAAACCGGAAAAATAACCGTCGCTACCAATCACGAGGAAATCGGCTGCTCTTACCCCGGCTGCAAACTAGCCTCGGCAATCGTCGTACCTTTATTTAAACGCAACCATTTAGCCGGTACTCTAAAAATGTATTATACACAGGCAAATGCTATCAGTCATTCCGATTTTGTTTTCGCCAAGGATATCGGCACACTTTTTTCAACTCAACTTGATTTAGCAGAACTGGACAACCAGTCAAAGTTGGCCGACAAAGCGAAATTGATGGCACTTCACATGCAAATCAACCCGCATTTCCTGTTCAATACGTTAAATACGATTTCATCGCTCATCCGTACACAACCGGATACGGCACGTCATATCTTAACTAAGCTAAGCTCCTTATTCCGATTTTCCCTGCAAAAAACAGGGAAAATCATTTCTATCCGCGAAGAACTCTTCCAAGTTCACGCCTATTTGGAAATTGCTAAAATACGGGATGGCAATAAATTATCCATTACAGAATCTATTGATCCTGACATTTTCTCCTACGGAATTCCATCCTTGACGCTGCAGCCTCTTGTTGAAAATGCGCTGCAACACGGCCTGCACAAAAAAGAAAACGGTGGAACTTTATCAATAAAAGGATCATTAGAAGAGGATACGATTTGCTTTACCATCCAGGACGACGGTATCGGCATGACCGTAACTGACGAAGTGTTCCATGAACAGCAAGATCATATTGGATTATATAATGTCAACGCGCGCCTTCAAGGCTTGTACGGAGACCGTTACGGCCTTAAGATCGAAAGCACCTTAGGGCAGGGAACCACGGTCTTCGTTCATTTGCCGAAACAATTATTGCCAACAACGGTGCCAAAATCAAAGGAGGTTATAGTTCATGCTTAATGTCATCATTGTAGACGACGAAAAACCGGCTCGCGATGAACTCCACTATTTATTATCCCGCTACAGCGATTTAACTATCTGTGCCGAGTGCGACAGCGGGGAAGAAGCCGTTGCCAAAACCGCGCAGCTGAAACCGGATGTCGTATTCCTCGATATCCAGATGCGCAGTATCAGCGGGATAGAAACAGCCCGTATTATCCGTAAATTATCACAGAATACCTTGATTGTTTTCGCCACAGCATACGATGAATATGCAATCAATGCGTTTGATGTCCATGCCATAGACTACCTGCTGAAGCCGTTCGATGAAGAACGGCTCGATGATACCATTGCCCGTTTAAAAGAACTGTCTTCTGCCGAAAAAAACAGAAAACTTCATTCTATCGATGATTCCCTGCCAAAAATTTCTCCCAGACCGCTGCATAAGTTAGTCGTAGAAAAAAACGGACATATCAACTTGGTCGACATGTCGGAAATACTGTATATCCATGTAACCGGCGGCGTCGTCCATGTAATCGCGTTAAGCGGCATGTATACATATAATGATACGCTATCCTCCTTAGAAGAAAAATTAAAGGATACATCGATTAAGCGTGTACATCGCAGTTATCTGGTCAATCTGTCCCAAGTCCGAGAGATCCTTCCCTGGTATAAAAGCACATATTGGCTGAAAATTCCATTACCCGGAAAAAAAGAATTAGGCGAAATTCCAATAGGTAAAAGCCACCTCAAAGAAATCAAGAAAATATTGGGAATAAAATAGGAGAGAGCCCTTGCTCCCTCCTATTTTTATTATAAAATCTGTGCACATTACCGTACCGGTGCCTTAAAAAAATTATTCTTCTATGCCGATTCGCGCAACCTGTCCTCTATCATATGGATGCTTGCGTTTACAGATTTCCGATACATAATCAGCGGCGTCTATCACCGCTTGGGAAGGACCGCGTCCCGTCAAAACGACCTCCAGCTTAGCCGGTTTAGTACGCAGAAATGAAAGCAGCTTTGATTCATCGACCAGACCCGTACTGCAGGCCACCAAGATCTCATCCAATACCAGCATATCAAGATGCCGTGTATGGCATTGCGCCAGCACCGTATCAAATAAGGAATTCTGTATATCATGTGCTTTCTTCCGTTCGGCCTTTGTCATTTGGAAGGTAAATTTTTTATTTCCCGTTCCCCGCACTACGGTAATCCCGGGAATCAAGGCTAAGGATGCAAGTTCTCCTGTCGGACGATCCTTGAGAAACTGGACAAACAATATCTTTCCGCCCCTTCCCGCACAGCGAACAGCAAGTCCCAGCGCAGCCGTTGTTTTCCCCTTGCCATCACCGCAATATACATGAATCAGTCCGGTCTCCATTATAATCCTTCCTCCACTATCTTGTAGATTTTCTCCATATCGATATGCCGACGCAGGCAATCCGCCAGTTTATCATACTGTTCTTGTTTATAAGAGCGATAATTAACACTCTGCATGTCAGCTGGTTTTCTTCCTTTCTTGGAGAAAAGTGCCCGGGCCATCGTCGACGCTACGCCTTCACAATCAAATATGCCATGTATAAACGTTCCGTACACATTCATCACATCATCAACATACTGGGAACCTTCCGGCACTATTTCTCCCGGTTCATACGTCGGCCGCATATGCGTTAAGCAGTCTTCCGTAGGAAAATCGGTAATCCCTGAATGAATTTCATATCCATAAAAGCGTTTGCCTTTTAGTTGGCGAAAGATACCTCGGACATTGCCAAAAAATCCTTCCACGCGAAAAGTCCGTTTCCGGTCGGAAAACATCGTATCTGTCTTGAGCAGTCCCATTCCTTTCAGTACACCGCCTTCTTCTACATGATAGGGATCAGCCAGTTTTTCTCCCATCATCTGATACCCGCCGCAAACACCAAATACCACGACGCCTTCACGAGCCTTCGTTAAGATCGCTTCTTCTATGCCATTCTGGCGCATCCATTTCAAATCACCGATCGTATTCAATGTCCCGGGAATAATGATCATATCCGGATCAGTTAATTCGCTTCCCTTATGAATATAACGCAATGCAACGCCGGGAATACATTCAAACGCATTAAAGTCCGTAAAATTAGAAATATGCGGCAGCGCTATAACGTCGATGGTAATAATTTTTTCCACATCATCACTTTTGATGCTTGCGGACAGATTATCTTCTATATCGATATTAGCCATGGGAACAACACCTAAAACGGGAATTCCTGTTTTTTCTTCAATCATGCGCAGCCCAGACGTCAAGCTGTCGGGTTCTCCACTGAATTTGTTGATAATAATCCCCTTGATCATCACCCGTTCTTCCGGCCGCATCAGCATAATAGTTCCAAACAGCGTCGCAAAAACACCGCCTCTATCCATATCGGCAACCAGGATTCCCGGTGCCTGTGCCACTTTAGCCATCCCCATATTAGCCAGGTCATCTTCACTGGAATCGACTTTCGATGGGTTTCCCGCCCCTTCCAGAATAACAATATCGTAGACGGCCGCCAATGCTTCATAAGACTCCCGCAAAACAGCCCCCAGCTTCTTATCGTGATATATCTGGAATGTATCCGCCGTCATGCTGCCGACAGGATGCCCCTGCACAATCACTTGAAATGTTTTTTCTCCGACAGGCTTCAGCAGTACGGGATTCATCAAACTCGTAGGTTCAATATCCGCGGCTTCAGCCTGAACAGCCTGCGCCCTGCTGATTTCTTCTCCTGTATCCGTAATAAAAGAACTGCTTGCCGTATTTTGTGCTTTAAAAGGAGCCACCGATTTACCATCTTGATGAAAAATCCGGCATAATCCGGTAACAATCCAGCTTTTTCCTGTGTTTGTCATCGTTCCCACAACCATAATAGGCTTCGTCATATGAATCTCCTCCTGTATATCGTCACTATGTACCGTTTCTACCTATCTTTGTAAGTAATTATAGCATCACCGCTTCTGTTTTTTCAACACATCCGGCAAGAATTCCTTCATTGACTTTACCGGAAAGACTGATTATAATGTTAGCATATTCGAGTATATATGTGATACAGGCCATTGATCGTTTTCGGTCAATGGCCTGTATCACATACCAAAAACAAAGGGATGATATATAAAATGAATGTAAAAGAAACAGTAATGCAACATTTCGAAGAATTGAAAAATATCCGCCGCTATTGCCACGAACACCCGGAGCTGTCGGCTGAAGAATTTGAAACCATGAAATACATTGAAAAAAAATTGGATAGCTATGGTATTGCCTATCATTACGTCAAAAACGGTGGCATTTTCGGCTGGATCGACGGTAAGGGAAACGGCAAAACAATTCTGCTGCGTGCCGATATAGATGCACTTCCCATTGTAGAAGACGAAAAAAACCTCAGCTGCCCACGCACCTGTATTTCTCAAAACAAAGGCGTAATGCATGCATGCGGTCATGATGGCCATATTGCCATGCTGCTCATGGAGGCTAAGCTGCTGCAGGAACAAAAAGACAACTGGCCGGGCAAAGTCATTCTCATGTTTGAAGAAGGGGAAGAAGGCTCTGATGCCGTACGATATTTACTGCCGTATTTAGAAAACGAAAGTGGCTGGAATATTGATACCTGCTATGCTACCCATGTACGCTGGGATATTCCTGCCGGAAAGATGGCAGTTTGCCACGGTCCTGCTATGGCCGGCGGCTTTGGATTCAAAATCAAAATCAAAGGACACGGCGGCCATGGTTCCCGTCCTGATTTGGCACAAAGTCCCATTGACTGCTTTACCGCATTTTACAAAGACCTGCAGGCATTGCGCATGCGAGCTGTCTCTCCCATGGAAACGCTGACGGTCTCCGTTGGCAGTCTCCATAGCGGCGATGTGCTGAACGTCATTCCGAACGACTTGATTTTTTCAGGTACCAGCCGATTCTTCAGCTATGACAATGCCGGAAAAATGTTCTACGAAGAATTTTTAAAACTGTTGGAAAATGACTGCAAAAATTATAACTGTTCCTATGAAATTATTCATATGAAAAAACCGTTATACGAAACGCGCAATGCGGAAATCTGTGTAACTCGTGCAGAACAGGCCATAAAAAAATACTTAGGCGATGCCGTACTGACACCCTGCGAACCCTGGATGGCCTCGGAAACCATGGCACTCACCATGCGGCTGTATCCCGGTGTACTTACCTTCACGGGAATTGCCAATGGAGAAAAGGGCTGTGGCGCCAATCACCATACTCCGGAATTCGACCTTGATGAAGACGGTCTTATATACGGCGTAACAACCGCTGTCGGTTATGCCCTCGACTATTTAACAGAACAGCCGGACATTCCCTTCCACCGCAATATCATCTCCATGGAAGACTTAGTATCGCGAAATCTATAATCATATATGCAACAAGGTACCACTTCACGGAACAGCCCCCTGCAGTTAGATTTTAAATCCAACTTGCAGGGGGCTGTTCACGCTGCGGTACCTTGTTTATGTTTCTATACGTACGGCTTATGCCGGACTTCCCCATACGAATTGCATCGTATCAGTATAGGTTGCCTCCAAATGCTGCAGCATCACATCGATAATAGTCCGGACCATATCCGCATCAAAGGCATCATCACCGGCAACAAGACAACTGTCCAACACAATATCTCCGTCATCGGAAATATAATATTTAAAAACCTTGAATTTCTTGTTACATTCATTAAGATACACAGCAATTCTGTCTTTATTTTCCGCCGTTACCACTTTGACGGCAACGAAAACGCGCAGCATAGCGTAAATGCTGTCATCCAGGATAACCATAAGCGGCAGCTGCTGTCCCTTGATTTGCAAGTTGGAGTAATATACGCTGCCATGAAAATCATCTCCCATTTCCCGCATAGTAAACGCCGTAATCTCTTCGGCTTTCAGCATAGCTTCAAATTTTTCCGCCTTTTTATTCATAATAACGTTCCTTTCTCTATCGTCTTTTTTATATTTTAACACATAGATATAAAAAAAGAAAAGTTATTTAGTTTTTTCGATGTTTTTATGAAAAGGATAAATCCATAGATAAAAAGCAACCATAGCCCCTATTTCCCCGCCAGCCATAATAAGTCCCATTGGCAGCGCCGTATAACTACCGGCAATACCTACTAACGGTGCCATCACAGCGCCGGATATCATGGAGAAAAAACCGATCAGAGCCGATGCGCCTCCGGCATTTCGCCCCTGAGCCTGCATAGCCATGGAAAAGCTGCTGGTACTGAGTGCTGCCAGCGTCGGAATCGTCAAAAACAATACCAAGACAACCAGCAGGAGAGGCGCTGTCATGATAAAACACAACAGCAGGACAAGACTTCCTATCAACGCCTGATACAAAGAAATGCGAAGGATCTTCCAATCCTCCACACAACCGGTCAATTTCCCCACCAAAGCCCCACTGATCATCAGTCCGATACCGTTCATCCCAAAAATATAGCTGAACATCTGCGCCGATACGCCATATATATTTTGAAATACAAAGGATGAACCGGAAATATAGGCAAAGAAGGCGGCAAATGCAAAGCACTGCATGATACAATGCCCCATAAAATATCGATTGCCGAATAAACTGCCGAAACTTTTTAAATGATCCAGCAAGCCGCCGGAAATGCGTTGTGCTGCCGGCAATGTTTCCCGCATCAGCAAAGCTCCTGCCGTTAAGGCAATGCCGATCAATACGAGAAGCAGAAAAATACCCCGCCAGGAAAAAACACGTAAAATCTGACCGCCTATGACGGGTGCCAAAATCGGGGCAATCCCGTTCACCAACATCAAAATAGAAAAGAACCGGGTCAATGCCGGTCCTTTGCATACATCTCTGGCAATAGCACGAGCGATCACAATACCGGCCCCGCCGGAAAATCCCTGGATAAATCGAAATACAAGAAAAACAGAAATAGATGATACACAAGCACATATAATCGTAGAAACAGTAAAAATCAACATCCCCGCAGTCAACGGTCCTTTTCGTCCTTTTCCATCACTGGCCGGTCCGGCAAAAATCTGTCCCACCGCCATGCCGGCCATGGAAGCGGTCAATGTCATTTGAATCATGGAGGGCGTTACCGAGAAATCAGCCATCATTGCAGGAAGAGCCGGCAAATACATATCCGTTGAAAGAGGCGCTATGGCCGCCAGCATTCCCAAAAATACGATCAATGCCTTCGTCATATACGCCGAAGGAACCTTTGCTATCACAGTATATTACCCCCTCTTCTTACCGCAATTCTTCCAGTGCTGCCGGAACTTCAAGCAAGCTATGTAATTCTTTCCACACTGTTTTTTTCACATCTGCCGGAATATCCACCATATCGGGAATCCAAACAGAAGGAATCGCCGCCGCTGCCGCTGCTCGCAGTCCATTTGCTGAATCCTCCAGTACAATCGCATTGGCCGGTTCTGTTCCCAATTTACTGCAAACCGTAAGGAATATATCGGGGAAAGGTTTACCACGTTCGATTTCTTCCCCGCTTTGTATCAATTCAAAGTACGGGAGAACCGCCAGCTGCTCCAGATACTGGCGGATGCGCACCAACGGTGTCGATGAAGCTACGGCACAGCATATATGCCGACTTTGGGCATATGCTAAACAATCATGCAATCCCGGTTTAGCCGGTACACCATGTTCTTCGATATAGGCAGCTGCCAGTTTTCTCTTTTCTGCATATATTTGTTCATAGGGAAAATCTTCTCCATATTCGGTTCGAAAAACAGATCCAATGCGGCGATTATCCATGCCGTTTATCTTATCAAATAACGTGTCAGGAAATGTATATCCATATAAATGTCCCACTTCTTTTAAGCATTTAGCCGCTAATCGTTCTGTATCCGTCATGAGTCCATCCATATCGAAAATAAGCAATTCAGGTGTATTCATTAAGCTATTCTCCTTTTTTTACATGTAAATCTATTATAAAATATCATTTTATATTTGCAAGAAAATAGTTGTAATTTTTTTAAAAAAAGACCGGTACAAGACCGGTCTCTTTGAATAGCAGGCTTCAGCCTGCACGTCTAATATATGCAAATCCCCCACCCAATACAGCTTCTTTAAACCACCGTGCGGGATCAAATCTTGTCATCAGGCCGCTGTCATAGCAAAGGGATTGGTGGTGTTTTCGTCCCAGCAAAGCCACAATGGAAATCCAGTGCCAATTGCTAAGTTCCAGTTCATTGCCGCGGCTGCGGTTTAAAAAAGCGACCGGTGAATCTTCTGCAAGACCGTCTCCGATAAAATCCACAATATCCTTGGCTCCTTTTTCGCAAAGATGAAACGGATACACAGGCAGCATTTCCACACTATATCGCGCCGGCGCGGCTTCATCAAGATATCGCTGCAGCCCATCTCTGAACCATTCTGTTTTGTACAAGCCACCGCAGTGGCTGGGGGTCACATAGTCCCACACCCGTTCCATCGCTTCCCGGCGTTTACCTATAGAGTCCAACGCATTATCCGGCATATATCCGTCGCGCTGCAGTACATAACCCGATAACAGTGCGGCAGCTGTTGGTCCGCAGCCGCTTGCCCGCTGCCATGAGGTATGGAACCAATCCTGATTATACCCGTAAATCATCGTCCCATCCTTTTTATGTAATTGTAATCGTGCAGGATGCTGCAGCACCATCGTATCCATTTTCATATTCCTTTACATCTGCGTATTGTAATTATGGTAATCCCGTTAAATCCCGTACCACCGCACCGGCAATAATCAAGCCACATGCAGAAGGTACAAACGAAATACTGCCGGGGCTGGGATGTACCGCATCGTCCGGCACTTGTATCGGACGCGGCATTTCCTTAGAATATACAACCTTAATGTGGCGAATATCCCGTTTCTTCAATTCACGTCGCATGACTTTAGCCATAGGACACACCGACGTTTTTTCAATTTCTGCTAATTCAAATAATTCGGGATGCAGCTTGTTTCCTGCTCCCATAGAAGATATGACGGGAATCCCGGCATGATACGCTTCTTCAATAATGCCGATTTTGCTGCTGATCGTATCAATGGCATCCACAATGTAATCGGCTCCGGAACCGGAAATATATCCTTCGTCTTTGCCCGGTTGATAAAATAAACACCGGGAACGTACGATGATATCGGGATTGATAATACGCGCTCTGGCTGCCATGACTTCTGTCTTGTAACAGCCTATCGTATTAACGGTCGCACCTAATTGCCGATTGATATTGGATGGATCAAACACATCTTTGTCCACCAGGATCAAGGTACCGACACCCGCTCGTACCAAGGCCTCAACAACATAAGATCCGACTCCGCCCAAGCCAAAAATCAACACTGTTTTTTCGGCCAGTATATCTACTTTTTCCTGTCCGATCAGCCGCACTGTCCGCTGTGTATATTCGTTTTTCATCCTATTTCCTTTCAGGCACTACTTCCAGCCAATATCCATCGGGATCCGCAATAAAATAAATTCCCATGGCCGGGTTATCGTATACGACACACCCCATGGCTTCATGTTTTTCATGTGATGCCTCTATATCAGAAACACTGAAGGCCGTATGGAATTCGTTTTCTCCTAAATTATATGATTCTTTCCGATTCTTCAACCAAGTCAATTCCAGACAGAAGTCCGATACGCCGTCACCTAAATAAACGATTGTAAACGCATCCTTTTCAATACGGCGCACTTCCTTCAGTCCCAATGCTTCCTGATAAAAATTCATGCTTTTCTGTAAATTCAAAACGTTGAAATTAGTATGTTTAAACGTATATTGCATAGATATCCCTCCTATCCGATTTGCCAGCCTTTAGAAACCTGTACCCATGCTGACGAATGGGAATATTTTTCCAATTCCGGAAGCGTCAATTCAATGGCACTGTTTCCCGTTCCACAGGCAGGAAACACGGTTGTAAAACGTTTCAAGGAGTCATCCAGGAACACTTTGACGTTCGGTTTGATCGCGAACGGGCAGACCCCGCCCACCGGATGACCGATCACCTCTTCAACCGCGTCGGTTTTGATCATCGATGCTTTTTTATGAAATCGTTCCTTGAATTTATGATTATCCACCCGTGCATCCCCGGCCATGACTACAAGAATCGGCTGCGTATCTACCATAAAAGACATCGTCTTGGCAATCCGTTTCCCTTCTGTATGCAAAGCAGCCGCCGCTTCTTCCACGGTTGCGCTGGAATGATCCAATTCCCGGACTCGGTCCTGCATATTCCATTGTGAAAAATATTCTTTTACTTTTTCAATAGACACTCTGTTCCCCCTCTTTTCCATCCTATCTTTAACTAAAATTGCTGTTGCTTAATATTATACCTTTTAGGTGTCGAATTATCAAATATTTTTATATAATTTTATTATTCACAACAATTCGAAGGCTGCGGTGCTGCCTCTGTCCGTTTTTTGCACGGCTAACCGTGTATCGATACGTTCCCGCAGTTCCGGCACATGTGAAATAATTCCCACCAGTCGTCCATCCTGCCGTAAATCCAACAGCGCTTTTAAAGCAAAATCCAATGTTTCTGCATCCAGTGTGCCAAAGCCTTCATCAATAAAAATAGTATCCAAATGGATGCCGCCGGAATAGGCTTGCACTACATCTGCCAATCCCAAGGCCAACGCCAGCGAGGCCAGAAAAGTTTCTCCGCCGGATAAGGTATTGGCCGGACGGGCGTATCCCGTATAATTGTCAAATACCTCAATATCCAAACCGATCTGCTTGATGCGCTTATCCTCCCAAGTATGGGATCGCTGCAATTGATAGCGCCTGCGGCTCATGTCACTTAGCCGCAGATTAGCCGCCTGCAGTACTTCATCAAGCAGCGCGCCTAAAATATATCGTTCAAAGTTGATTCCTGTCACTTTACCGCTAACTAAGTCATACAAAGAACCTACCGTTTTATACTGTTCTGTGAGTGCCGTTTGTTCCGTATGCCAAGACCGCAGCTGTCCGAGTCCTTTTTTCAAGGTATTGTACCGGCTTCTGACAGCGGCTTCCTGATCAGAAAGCTGCTGCCATATTTGATTTTTCATCTGCAGTTCCTTTGCATACTGTTCCACGTCCGGCTCCGGTTCCTGACCGATTGCAGCTTCCTCCTGTGATATCCGGCCGGCTGTCTGCTGAAGAAGTTGTTCATAGCGAGCCAATTTCTTTTCTTCTTCCGGCAGGCGGGGAATATCGTTTTGCAGCATCCTGCATTCCTGGACTGTAGAGAATCCGGCCTGCACCACCCGTTTCTTCACTTCCTCCATGCTTTCAGAATATTGGTTGCGCAGTGTTTCCACCTGCTGCGTCAGTAATCTGACCTGTTCCTGGTATCCTGCATCTGCCTTTTGCGCAGCCGTTAGATTTTCCCGGGCCGCCGCTGTCTTCTTTTCATAGTCAGCTACTTTCATTTCCAGTCGTTGGATATCCAGCTGCAGGGTTTGTTCTATACGATATATCTCGGGAAGTTCATTTTCTGCCCGTTGTTTGGCTTCTGCCGTCCGCGCAAAATGTAGACGCGCTTCCTCCGCGCTGCTGCGAGCCGCAGTTTCCTGTTCTTCCCATTGTTTTAATTCGCTTTGACGATCCTGCAGCTGTTTCTGCATCTGCTTAGTCTGTGCAGCAGTACTTTCCAGCACTGCTCCGGCAGCTTTTTTTTCGGCCAGCCGCTGTGCCCATTCTGCCAGGCTTCCCTCTTCTACATACTGAGAACGAAGTAATTCATACTGACGCTGCTGTTCCGCCAATGCGGCTTCCAGTTTTTGTACGGCTCCCTCCGCCTGCTGCCGTCCTTTCTCACTGGTGGCAGCGATATGCTTGCGGCGCTCCACATCTTCCTTCTGCGGAAGGTGTGCGGCTGCCGCAGCCGGCTGGGGATGTTCCCGTGAACCGCAGACCGGACAAGGACTTCCGTCTTTTAGCCCCTGGGCCAGCAGAGCAGCTTGTCCCTGTAAAAACAGTGTCTGCACCGACTCATAGTCTACCGCATCCTGCTGTGCCTGCTGCTGCTGTTTCGTATAAGCTTGTACTGCCTCCGTCCTTTGTTTTTGTGTACGGTTGATTGTCGTCATCAGCTGATCTATATGCTGTTCCTGCTGCAGGCGGTCCCGGAGATTTTTTTCCTCTCCTTTGTTCTTTTCCAAGGCAACAAAAAGCTGCTGCTGTTTTTCCACAATAGGAGCCGCCGCTGCTATCGCTTTTTTGCAATCTTCTTTTTGCGAAAGGATATGCTGCAGGCGAAGCCCTGCCTCCTGCGATTTTTTTTGGAGCCTATCGTACTGTCTTCCCAGTTCGGTACATTCATGAGCCTTTTCCACATACCCGTGGAGCTGCACGATTCGTTCCCGATTTTTGCGCATATCCTCTTGCTGGGCTTCCAGAGCCTGCTGATATGCAGCCATATCCCGGAGTGCCGCCGCTGCTTGCTTTGATTTTACCGCCGCTTTCTCCAGTGCCGTCCCTGCCGCTATGCCCTGCCGTTGTATCTCTTCGAGTGTACGACATGGTTCGGCCAGTAGTTGTGCTTTTTTTAGCTGTTCAATCAGACTGCGCCGTTTTTCCATCATTTCCTGCTGTTGCTGCAGTACTTCCCTCTCCTTGCGGTTATTTTTCAGTACCTGCCAATGATCGGCCAATACTTGCGCACGCTGCACGACTTGTTGATAGGCATCCCGGCTGGCAAGTGCCTTGGCCTTTTTGGCTTCTAACTCCTTTTGCTGCGCCAAAAGATCCTGTCGCAGTATTTCCAGGGAATCCTCCTGCCCGACATCATTCATCTGCAAATATTGATCTATTTTATATTGTATTGCCGTATATTTCTCTTGTACTTCATCATGCCGCTGCTTGACTAATTCTTGAAAACGGCTGTACCGTTCTGTATGAAATAAGACCTGCATGATCTGCTGGCGATCATTGGAATTCGCCAACAACAATTTACGAAAATCACCTTGCGGCAATAACACAACTTGGCGGAATTGTTCCGACTTAAACCCGAGGAGCCGTTCAACTGCGGGAGTCACCATTTTGCTGGCCAGTACGGCTTTATCTGTTCCGTCATCGCAAAGTTCATACAAAACAGCCGAAGCCGATTCTATTTTTAAACCGGTTCCGCGCTTTTTAGCGATCTCCTGTTCCGGCTGCCGCTCGATTCTATATTTTTTTAAGCCGATAGCAAAAGTAAATGTCACATAGGTTGTTTGTTCCGGTGATGCATATTCGCTGCGCATATTGGCTCCTGTGCGTGTATTGCCGCTTGTATCTCCGTACAAGGCATAGCAAATCGCATCCAGCACTGTTGTTTTCCCAGCTCCCGTCGGCCCATAAATCAAAAACAGCTTACGGTCCCGCAACAGCCGGAAATCAATAATCTGCCGTCCTGCATAGGGACCGAACGCATTCATTTCCAAACAGATCGGTTTCATAGCAGTCCGTCTCCTTCCTCTTTGATCAGTTGTTCCCATAATCCATTGGCACAGTCTGTTTCCGCTTCAGACAACGGTTGTTCCGGACGCATAGCTTCGGTAAAACTTACAAACAATTGCCGTTCCGTTGTATTGCGCACGTCAAAATCACGTTCGTTCCTGCCTTCATATTGCCGGTTAGGTGTTTCCAAAGCCAGTGCTCTCGGGTATTTTCGGCGTACCTTAGCCATGCCATCGAGTATGGGCTCTGCATCGCTAAGCCGTATCAAAACAAAATCATCTTTGTGGTCATCTTCTGCTTTCATAATCGTATCAAAAGACCCCTCTATGATGCGTACATCATGTTTGGGACTAAACGGCAGCCGCTTTGCAACAACCTGTCCATCCTTATGCAAATCTACCAATATAGCACCCTTTTGCTGATGTGCTTCGCTAAAAGAATATTTCATCAGGCTGCCGGCATACCGTACTTCCGGACGCCCTGCTTGCTGCGGGCCATGCAGATGGCCCAGTGCTGTATACGAAAACGGCTCGAAAATACTTGCATCCACACAGCTGGAACCACCTACGGATAGGGGGCGCTCTGAATCGCTGATACTGCCTCCGGTCACAAACGCATGGGCAATACAGACAGTACGTATGCCTTTCGGCAGGTTTCGGGACTGCGCCTGACATAAACCTGCCAAAGCCGTTTGATGATCTCTTATTTCTTCATTTCCTAAAAAATGACGCACCACGGCGGGTTCTGCAAACGGAATCGGAATAAAGGCTACCGGTCCGAAAGCATCCTCCAGTAATACCGGACCTGTCAATTTCGTCAGCTCCCCGGCAATAAATAATTGCTGCTGCATCAACAAACGGCTGGCGAAGGATAAACGGACCGCACTGTCATGATTACCGCTGATAAGCAGCAGAGGCACCTTAAGTTCACACGTAAGTTTGGTTGCTATTTCATCAAATAATTCCACCGCTTCTGTCGGCGGCAAGCTGCGATCATAGACATCTCCCGCTAAAACGACCGCATCAATGCCTTCATCCCGTACCATCGGAAGCAGTTGTTCTGACAAAATATATGCCTGATCCTCCGTCACATATTCACCATAAAACATTTTTCCCAAATGCCAATCTGCCGTATGTAATATACGCATACTCCCGTCCCCCTTATCTATTGATATACGCGCTGCGGAGCAACGCTATTTCATGGGCATACCCGTCAAGATCATTGGGTGTTTCCAAATAAAACGGCAAGTTCCGCAGGCGCGGATGATTGATAATGGCAACAAACGTATCCATTCCAATATATCCCTGACCGATTTTTTCATGCCGGTCCTTATGACTGCCCAAAACATTTTTGCTATCATTCAGATGAACGGCCAGCAACCGGTCCAAGCCGATAATGCGGTCAAATTCTGTTAAAACGCCCGTCAAATCAGACACAATATCATAGCCGCCATCAAAGATATGGCATGTGTCCAAGCATACACCGATATGATCAGACAGGCGGGCTGTTTCCAGAATTCTGGCCAATTCCTCAAAGTTTCTGCCCACTTCTGATCCTTTTCCTGCCATGGTTTCCAATAGTACCGTTGTTTTCTGTCCCTCAAACATGCAGGCATCCAGCATCTCCACAATGCGTGCGATTCCTATTTCCGCACCTTGCCCGACATGACTGCCGGGATGAAAATTATAGCGGCACTGTGCGACATACTCCAGACGTTGCAAATCCTCCGCCATTGCATGAAATGCAAACTTCCTGGTGTTATCGTTGGCTGAACAAGCATTCAGGGTATAAGGAGCATGCGCCAGAATCGGGGCAAAATGATGTTCCTCCCGAAACACATTCAACGCCTGTATATCAGATATATCAAGCTTGCGTACGGTACCGCCGCGGGGATTGCGGGTAAAAAATTGAAATGTATCAGCCCCAAGAGAAACTGCTTCCTGCCCCATATGCAGAAATCCCTTGGAAATAGATAAATGACATCCTATATGCAACATGGTTTCACCTCATCGTATAATCAGTTTCCATTATATACAACTACTTCAAAAAGAGCAAAAAAGACCGAAGCATATCGCTTCGGCCTGCTGAATACCTATACAACTATATATTAAACTTCACCGCGTAAATAGGCTAATTCCGTTTGGTTTTCGGCATAGTACCACTTTACAGATTTTCCGACAGAACAACAAATTGCATTCAATTTACCGGCTTCTGCCAATTTTTTCATCTTTTTCAAATCAAAACCGTTTACCGAAAAATATGTCGCCGATATAAACCCTTGTGACTTCATCCAATCACGATAGAGAGAGAAATCATCTCTTTCGACTGTCAAATGTTTAATCATGGTCAGCCCCCCATTCGGTCAACGTACGGTATGTACAAATGTCCTGTACGCGCCAACGTTTATCTATATGTTGTTTGATTGCTAAAAGTATAACACAGCTTATAGTATAAATCCAGTAAAAAGATAGGCATTTATGTAAAATTTTTCAAACCACCTGCGCTTCATGCTGCAGCATAAAAAAACAAGAGAGCCATCCCCGTTAGAAGACAGCTCCCTTGCTGATACAGCTTACTTTTTTTGACATTCTGCACAAACACCCGTAAAAGATACACCTATACCATTTACTTTATATTTTGTTTCGTCTGCAGCCTGTCGCTTTAATTCTTCCATATTGACATCCACATCATCAACGCGGTTGCAAATCGTACACCGGATATGGGCATGAGGCGAAACATTAAAATCGTAGCGATGTGATTCTTCTTCACATTGCAAGATTTGGACAATTCCAATTTTTGCAAAAATTTCCATTGTCTTATACACTGTTGCCAAGCTCATAGACGGATAACGTGGCTGCAATTCTTTATAAATTGCTTCGGCATTCGGGTGCGTCTTATTCTGATCAATGACTTCGTACACAGCCAGACGCTGAGGTGTAACCTTATAACCATGCTCACGCAGAACTTCAGTAATGTTCATAACCTATATCCTCCTTTCGGACAACAATTTTTACCAATTTCAGATTTTTTAATAATCTTCATTGTTAATTATTTGTACTATTACATTGTAATGGTTATTGAAGAAAATAGCAAATGTTTTTTTTAATTTGACGTACACATTTTTTTTTCGCATAATAGAGAAGAGAGGAGATATATATGCAACCAGAAAAAATCATCCGAAAAATTGCCGTAACCCTTCATATTACCCCCAAACAAGTCGCTGCAACTCTTACTCTTTTCGATCAAGGAAACACGATTCCGTTTGTCGCCCGTTACCGGAAAGAAGCAACCGGCGAACTGGACGAAGTACAATTACGGCAAATAAAAGAAAACTTTGAATATGACATGGCACTGACTCAACGAAAGGAAACAGTACGTCAATCCATCGCTTCACAGGGACAGCTGACAGAGGAACTGGCAGAAAAGCTGGAAAACGCACAACGTCTGCAAGATATAGAAGATATATACCTTCCGTATAAGCCGAAAAAACGCACGAAGGCCTCCATAGCCCGTGATGCCGGACTGGAACCCCTGGCCGCACTGCTAATGGAACAAAAACCGGCAGGACCTCCGGCCGAATCACTGGCTGTTCCATTTCTCAGCGAAGAAATACCGACCGTTGAAGACGCCCTTCAAGGTGCCGGCTATATTATTGCCGAACATCTATCCGAATCGACGGAGTTCCGGCGCTACCTCCGCTCCGCTCTTTGGAAATCAGCAAAGCTGGAATGTACGCTGCTGGTCGAAGAACAAGATGCACAAGCAATGCTTACCTATAAGGACTTCAGCGAAAGTATCCGTCATCTCCCCAGCCACCGCATTCTAGCTATCAACCGCGGCGAAGCGCAGAAAGTATTAAAAGTCACACTGACGGCTGCTGATGATACCTATATTCAGCATTTGAGCAGTCTGCTAGTCCAGCAGCACTCCCCCTATGCAGCACTTCTGGAAGCTGCCGCCGCAGACAGTTACAAGCGCACTATTTTTCCACAGATGGAACGGGAAATACGCAATGAATTAACGGAACGTGCAGAAAAACAAGCCATCACCGTTTTTGCCGAAAATCTGCGCCAGCTGCTTCTGCAGCCTCCGTTTACAGGCCAAACCATCTTGGGCATGGATCCGGGATACCGTACCGGCTGCAAATGTGTCGTCATTGATTCCTGCGGTCATGTAGCGGATTATGGTACTTACTATCTGACCAGCTCGCAAAAACAGCGGGAAGAAAGTGCCGCGGCCCTCAGCGCCTTGATACAGCAGCATCACGTTACGCTCATTTCCATTGGCAACGGCACGGCATCCTATGAAACAGAACAATTTATTTCCTCGCTGATACGAGACAACGGTTTATCCTGCCGCTATTGCATTGCCAATGAAGCCGGCGCCTCCGTATATTCTGCCTCCGATCTGGCCCGTGAAGAATTACCGGAACTTGATGTTTCCATACGCGGTGCCGTATCGATTGCCCGGCGCATCCAAGACCCGCTGGCAGAATTAGTAAAAATAGATCCCAAATCAATCGGCGTCGGCCAGTACCAACACGACGTCAATCAAAAACGACTGTCGGCAACCTTGGATGACGTCGTCGAATCTGTCGTAAACTATGTAGGCGTCGATTTAAACACAGCCTCTCCCGCTCTGCTGCGGCACATTTCCGGACTTACGGCAAGCACGGCAGGAAATATCGTTGCCTACCGAAATGAAAATGGTCCGTTTCACGATCGCCGGGAACTGCTTAACGTCAATCGCCTGGGCCCTGCCGCCTTTACCCAGTGTGCCGGGTTCCTTCGTATCAAAAACAGCAGCAATCCCCTGGATAATACCTCCGTTCACCCCGAATCCTATCCGCTGGCTGAAGAAATTATCAAGATATATGATTTTACTATGCAAGATTTAGAAAATGAAGAAAAGCTTCGGCTCCTGCAAAGCAAATTACAAATGAATGCTGCCCCAAAATTAGCGGCTAAATTACAAGCCGGCATTCCTACGATCCGGGATATATTAGAAGAATTGCGCAAGCCCGGCCGTGATATACGCGACGGTTTCCCACAACCTTTGACACGCAAACATGTCGTTTCCTTGGACGAGCTGCCAGTCGGTACCATCGTACGCGGTACCGTGCATAATGTAGTCGATTTTGGAGCTTTCGTCGATATCGGACTCAAAACACCCGGTTTGATCCATCGTTCCGAATTGAGTTCCCATTCCTTTAAGCATCCGCTGGATATCATCCACGTGGGAGATATCATCGACGCCGTCATTATTTCAGTTGATGCCGGGCGCAGCCGTATCGGTCTTTCGATTAAACAATTAGGAATGAACAAACCACAAAAATAAAAGATATTAAAAAATGCTGCTCCTATGGAACAGCATTTTTAATATCTCTATTTACTTAAATTCGGTGTGCAGTCCACCGTAACGTTGGTATATGCGGTTCCTTCCATATGCTGCATAATGGTATAATTCCCTTTTGTTTCCGGAATAGCCGCCGCCAATAGATCGCTATGCCATTTTTGCACGACCATTTTGGAATCCCCCGTTTTTTTACTGCTTTCAGAAAGCTTCTTGCCATCTTTAGGAACCATTGTTTCGGGCAAGGGATTCTTGCCATCTTTAGAAGCAAACGTTATCGTAATAGCCTTATCCCCATCAAAAATGGTTTTATAGGCCCCATTATTAAACAATCTGATCGTATCCCCTTGTGCTGTCGGACTGCCCCATTCCGCAGTCCACGCCGTACGTGTATCTCCTAAACCGGGAAGTTCGCAAACTACAGCTTGCCGCGCAGCAGTTTTAGATGATTGCGTATTCTTTGTATCCTGCTGCCCCTGCTGCGTCGAATTCTTCTGCGTCGCCGTAGAACCCATATCACATCCGGCTATTAAAAACATAGTCAAGACAGCCATTAGTATTGCTACTGTTCTTTTCATGAAATTGCCTCCTTAGTTTAACCTTGTCGATCCTAGTTTTATTATACTGAATTTCGCAGGGAATGAAAAGCAATAATCCTGTAAATCAATTTTATTTCCCTGTCATTGTAAAATCATCGGCTCAAACATGACGATTTAGACAATAAGGTATATAATAAAGTCCGGAAGAAAAAAAGCTTCTGCTGTATCTTCTAGGATATGGAAAGCAGAAAGAGAAAGGAAGTAACTATCATGACTCTTCAATCAAAAAAATGGATAGAAGAAATTGCAAACGCAGTAACCCATGGCATCGGTACCGTGTTGTCCATCCTGGCTCTCGTTATTATGCTGTATATGACATTGGTTCATCATGAAGGAACCTGGCATGTACTTTCTGTTACCGTATATGGTGCTTCTTTAATCCTCTTATATTTAATGAGTACCTTGTACCACAGCTTTTTTAAACTGCCAAAGGTTTCCTATATTTTCAAAATACTGGATCATTCTGCAATTTATATACTAATTGCCGGTTCCTATACACCCTTTTTATGGATCACGCTCCGCCATTCCTCCGGCTTGGCCATCTCGGCCGTGATTTGGCTGCTTGCTGCACTGGGTATCGTATGGCAGTGCTTTAATGTACATAGATTTCATATTGTATCTACTCTTTGCTATATCGCAATGGGATGGATATCCGTCCTATTGCTGCCGCAGCTGATAGAATATCTGTCATGGAACGCTATCATGTGGCTCATCGCCGGAGGTATTTGTTATACCGTAGGTGCGATTTTCTATCTTTGGAAAAAGCTGCCGTTCCAGCATGCCATTTGGCATATGTTTGTCTTAGCCGGCAGCGCCACTCATTTCTACTGTATTTTCTTTTTTGTTCTTCCTTTATCGGAAGTCTTCTGACAGCAGCTAAAAAACAAATATGCAGTCTCCCGCAGCAGCTTTATATCGCAAAATATAAAGCTGCTGCGGTCATCTGTCCTATCTTCTTTTTAAACTGTCCTGTCTTTTCCCATTTTATTTTTATGTTATAATCAACTCAAAGGAGATGATTACCGTGAGTGAAAAAATGATTGGAATGACAAAAAAAGAAGTGTTTGAAACCATGCGGCACCTGGATAACAGAAAATATCATACGCTGTTCAATGCATTATATTTTGATACGATCCGCCATTTACACTCCCAAACAACGAAAGATGTATTAGCATCACTTGAAATATTTTCCGCTGTATACACGGAAAATATCTTATATCCTTTTGTTTCCGATTTAATAAAAACCAACAATAAAAAAATAACAGAAGACATAAAACAGCTATTCGCTAAATAAACGGCAGCCTCCTGTAAAAATATAAAAATCCCCCGCGCCCCAAAATGCAATATAGGAAACGCATTGCAAAATAAGAAAGGATGACCGCTTTCGTATGTCAAATGATTCAGCCCGTACCATTGTATATGCAGGAATATGTATTGCCCTAACCGTTATTTTTTCCTATGTATTTGCCATACGAACAACCTTTGTTCATATTACATTTGGCTTTCTCCCTATCTCGTTATACGCCATGCGGTTCGGACCGAGACAAGCCGGAATCGTAGCTGCCACGGCAGATGTTATCGGAACCGGCGTATTAGGTCTCAGTATATTTTTCCCTGGTTTTATCCTATCCGGATTTTTGACAGGCTGGATATTCGGATATTTCTTATATCAAAAAAAAATTACGATCCGTCAAGTCGTTCTCCCGTTTCTGCTTATTACCCTCTGCATTCATTTAGGACTAAACACGCTATGGCTTACGTTCTTTTACGGCAAGGCTGTTTCAGCTATCTTTTTAAACCGGCTGATCAAGAACATCCTCTGCTTCCCTATGGAAATTTCGCTGTTTTTTATGGCATACAAATCCATATATAATTTACTGCCAACCTGGCAAAAAAATTGAATATGGCTAAAAAAAATCTTATAATACTTGATGATGTGCAGTTGCAGTTTATTGTATCAAAATAACAAATAAAAGGAATCTTTTTTGGGCAAATACGTAATACGTTTCCTATAAATTCCTAATGTATACCGATAGAATCCCCAGAATAAACAAAAACGTCTTGTATATCCCACGATGTACAAAATGTTTTTGTCTATTCAATTATCTTAATATTCTTACAATTTTTACTGCAGATAGTTATAACGTATTTAGAAAAGAAAGGAGGTAATATCGAAACTGCTGCCGGCACCCTTGTTTCCATAAGAAAAATAATGTATCATATGCTAACCGGTCTGGCAGAAAAATATTACAGACCGATTTTTTTCTGCCAGACAAACATTTACTATATACCCTGCCGCATTTTTTATGAACAACATAGTATCAACATCTAGCACGTATTCTGTCTTTCAATTTATATAAAAATGTTATAAGAAAATGAAATTCATGTTTTTTTTGCAACAATCCACAAAACAACTTAAATTTAATATAAAATAGCAAGATACACTTTACAAAATAATTAATTTATATTAATATACTTATGTTACTATAATTTTGTGTAAATAATCAACATGCATTTTATCGGAAAGAAGAAGCACTGTTATGATCAGTGCTACGGAGTATTACATATTACTTGCTAGATAGTCATATATAAGAAAATTTATTTTTTCGAAGGACCATCAACGTGTATATTGCTGCTTACTAACTTCTTTTCAGATATCTGAAAAGAAGTTTTTTTATATATTATACATTTGCTGCCATATTCTTTATATTGCTTTTTATTTTAATTTTCTGACAGCAATCACATGGGAGGGGTATTATGACTAGAAAAATTTTCAGGACGAAAAGTATCAATGAATTTATTTCAGAGACGCAAAAAGAAGGTGGCATGAATAAAGTATTGGGGACCTTCGAGCTTACCATGTTGGGTATCGGCTGTATTATCGGCACGGGGATATTTGTCCTTACCGGAGTGGCAGCAGCAGATTATGCGGGACCTGCTTTGATTATTTCTTTTATTATTGCTGCTATCGCCTGTGGCTGTGCCGCGTTATGCTATTCGGAATTTGCCGCCATGGTTCCTGTCGCCGGCAGTGCATATACCTATGGGTATATTGCTCTCGGTGAATTTTGGGCTTGGGTCATCGGCTGGGATCTGATTTTGGAATATGCATTTGCTATCGGTGCCGTTGCTATCGGCTGGTCCGGTTATTTTGCCAATATCATGTCGAATATCGGTATAAATCTGCCCGCTATTTTGACAAATGCTCCTTATGCCGGCGGTATCGTCAATCTTCCGGCTATGCTGATCATTGCTCTGGTAACATGGATCAATATCATGGGTGTCCGTCAGAGTTCCTCTGTTAATAACGTCATTGTTGCCATTAAACTGGCCGTTGTTTTATTATTTATCGTACTGGGATTCAGTAATGTAAATCCTGACAACTGGCATCCGTTTATGCCTTACGGTTGGAACGGGGTACTGTCCGGAGCTTCTGTTATATTTTTTGCTTATATTGGTTTTGATGCTGTCTCTACGGCTGCAGAAGAAGTGAAAGATCCACAAAAGGATTTGCCGCGCGGCATCATCTTATCATTAATTATTTGTACCGTTTTATATATTATCGTATCTGCTATTTTAACGGGTATGGTTCCGTATCTTGAATTTAAGGGCCAAGCAGCTCCGGTTGCGTTTGCATTACAGCAAGTAGGCTATCATTGGGGGGCTGCCATAATTTCTGTCGGTGCAATCTGTGGTTTGACCTCCGTGCTGCTGGTCATGCTATTTGGACAAAGCAGAATTTTGTTTGTTATGTCTCGTGATGGACTTCTTCCGGGTATTTTTGGCCATATTAATCAAAAATATAAAACCCCGGCCAGAAGCTCTTTGATTATTGGTATTATTACTGCTATCGTTGCCGGCTTCCTGCCCATCGGCATCGTCGCTGAACTTACAAACATCGGCACACTCTGTGCATTTATGATCGTAGCCGCTGCCGTTATTGTATTGCGCAAAAAAGCGCCGGATCGTCCCAGAGCCTTCAAGTGTCCCTGGGTTCCCGTTGTACCGGCACTAGCTATTATTTTCTGCGGCATATTGATTTGGATGCTGCCGGTCGTTACGCAAATTCGTTTTATTGTTTGGCTGATACTAGGATTAATTATCTATTTTGGTTATAGCTATGATCATAGCATTATCTCCGGAGGACTCTTCAGCGGTTCTATGAAACCCTCGGATCAACACACTACTGCCGCTGATTCTCCTACTGCTAAGAAATAAGTAAGCTTATCCTGCGAGCATCTTATATGCAGCAGGCAGCAGTTTATGGAAGTTTATCTGCTTGCATATCCCGAACCGCACACATGGTCTTGAAACGATTTAGTTTCAGCCATGTGTGCGGTTTATTTTTTTTTTACAAATTTTGTTTTTTTACAAAAAGATGGACATACGGGTATACTTCCGATACAATCAAAGAAACCGTATCTAAGGGAAAGACTATATCACACTCCCTTAGAATCGACTGCAATCTCATATTTTTACTTTATTCCTCGAAATTAAGACAGGAGAATCAAAATTGTGAACAGCGAAATATCGTGCTGCACCCCACCCATCATTCCCGGTGTAGAGGATAGATCGTGTTAGGTGTCCATCGGCACAAACTGCAGGTACATAACGCAATTCGCAGCCTGCTCCGCAAGATGAATATCATGCAAAAAAAACAATTTTCTGCACACTGCATTCAAAAAGGAATCTCTCATGAAAGATACTACTAAAGGATATTATGCAATAACGTTGCAATCAAGTATTATCGGACTCTCTTATATGTTTGTAAAAATCGCACTCCAAAGTACCCATCCTATTGATCTATTAGCTCATCGATTTACAATCGCTGCGATGGCTATTCTTATATTCCGGATATGCAAAACCAATACTATTTCCATCAAATGGCGCGATGTATTAAACATACTCCCCTTAAGCATTATGTATCCCTTCTTGTTTTTCTTATTTCAAACACTGGGACTGGACATCGTATCTTCTACAGCAGCCGGAATCATCTATGCGATTACGCCTATTCTTACACTGATTATTGCCAACATCATATTAGGGGAATCCATTAGCCCGAAGCAAAAAGCATTGATGTCCCTCTCCATATGCGGTGTCATTTTTATTAACATGATGAGCGGACAGGACACAGGAAATAGTATGTATATAGGATTTTTATATATCTTTTTATCCGCGGTTTCCGCTGCATTATGTACCGTATTTACAAGAAAATTATCTAAACATTATTCTACCTTTATCCTTACATATATAATGACACTACTGGGTTGTATAAGTTTCAATATACTCTCAATCATTCGCCATCTCCTGGAAGGAACAATTTCAGCTTATTTTGACCCCTTTACCAATCTATCATTTGTTTTTCCCATTTTATACCTAGGCATTGCATCATCCCTGTTAACATCTTTGCTTTCGACCTATTCGCTAGGAAAATTAGAGGCCTCTACGGTTGGACAATTCAACAACCTTTCTACTGTAATTTCTATTTTAGCCGGAGTCCTGTATCTGAAAGAACTTCTTTACGGATATCAGTATATCGGCATTACAGCTATACTGATCGGTACAATTGGTTTCAGTTATTTAAACCAGCAAAAGAAAATGTAACGGTACCCATTTTCTAGTACAACCTATACCCTAATATATTTTTGCGAAGCTTCTCTCGTAATGTATTATGGATTATTAAATCGCAACTCAATTGATATGAATTGAGTTGCGATTCAACAAAATTACAGCAATTCCAACAATTTTTCATCTTTTACTTCAAACGGTTTCCATGGAATGACCGCATACTGACCGTTGGATATGGTATCCACTTCATGGATCCATTGCAATTCAGTTGCGGCTTTTGCCTTCAAAAAATCACTTTTTGTATTCACCGTCGAGTAACTGGCATTGATTACCCACCATCTGACGGCAAGCCCTGCCCGCTTTAGATCATCCAATAACCGCTTTGCTTCATAAAACGGAGTCGTTTCTGCAAGTGTTACAATAATAACTTCTGTTTCATTAGGATCTTTTAATCTGGGAAGTAATTCTTTTTCTGCATCCGATACATCCCCACCGGAATTTTCTATCTGCTGATTGTAATTTTGGGTAGATTCCAGTAAAAGGATCGTGTGTCCTGTCGGTGCTGTATCCAGTACAACGATTTCGTCCCGACTCTTCGCAACAATATCGGCAAAGGCACGAAATACGGCAATTTCCTGGGTACACGGCGATCGAAGATCTTCCTTGACATATTCAAGATCATCCTCCGGCATAGTCTGGCGTGCTTTCGCAAGCACTTCTTCCTGATATTTTTTCAATTCACCCTTTTCATCGATATGACTGACAGATATATCTTCTTTCGGTCCCATGACAAGGTTCAAATGATCAGCCGGATCCGTGGTAGCAAGACGCACCTTTTTCCCTTTACGATGCAGTCCAAGAGCGATAGCCGCGGCGATTGTCGTCTTTCCGACTCCGCCTTTCCCCATTGTAAAGATTACTTTTTTATTTGACGCTTCAATTTCATCTACGACATCCGAAAGCGTGTACGCATTCGGATGCTGCACTGTAGACACGACAGGGGTATGTCCGGAATACGAAAGCAACTGTCTGACATGATCCACCCCAGTAATATTATACGCGCGCAGCGGTACCCTCGTGACAGATTGTCTTACTAAACTCCGGGGTATCTCCTGCAATGCCTCTTGTTGTTTTTTAAATAAAGCTGTTTCAACTGTATCATTTGCGTCATATGTTTCCAAAAGACCATTTATTACAAGTACCTGGTTACGGATCTCTAATGCTTCCAATTCATGGGAAGCCCGCTGTGCTTCCCGTATCGGTGCCGTTTCCGGCCGGGTGACAAGAATGATCGTAGTAAGACGGGTATCTGCCAACGTATGAACCGCTTTCTTATACATTTCTTTTTTATCCTCTAAACCGGACAGTTGTCCGAGGCAGGAGGCCCCATGTTTGCTTTCGCTGATAAAACCGCTCCATGCAGACGGAAGCTGGAGCATACGGAGCGTATGTCCGGTTGGTGCCGTATCAAAAATAATATGGTCGAATTCTTCTGCTTTTTCCGAATTTGTCAAAAATTCAGAAAATGCATTAAATGCTGCAATTTCCACCGTACAAGAACCAGATAGCTGTTCTTCTACATTTTTAATGGCAGAATCCGGTAATTTACCGCGATATGCGCCAATCACTGACTCCCGGTATTCCGCAGCAGCCGTCAGCGGATCCAGATTGGCAACGATCAAACGCGGGACATCCGCGATAGCAACACCTGCATCATTCAACGGGATACCGAATACATCTTGAAGATTAGAAGCAGGATCCGTACTGACAAGCAGTATCTTTTCCCCTGCATCTGCCAAGGATACCGCAGTGGCACAGGCAATAGAAGTTTTTCCCACACCGCCTTTTCCTGTAAAAAACAGATATTTCGTTGCTGCTGTTTTCGCAGGATCATATAATGCTATTTCCATAACCGCATTCCTCCTTAACAGCAACAATCGTTCGAACTACAGTTACAATCGTTCGAACTACAGTTACAATCGGAATTCTGTGCCGTATCCGATTTTGATTGTACTGTATCAATATCCACCTGAAGATATTCCGCAAATTCCGTATTGGTAAGATACCCACTTTCCTTGACGATCGCGCCGTCCACCATAGTTACCGGAAGTATTTCCATTCCTTTGGCATTCAATGCTGCATTGATGATCGTATTTTGTACAAATGCCTGCGGATCGGAAGACAAATTATGCCTTACAATATGGATTCCTTCTTTTTTTAAATTTTCAACAACTGCTGCCACCCGGATCAATTCGGGATTCACGGAAGGACCGCATACTCCAGTGGAACAACACATTGCGGGATCAAAAATTTCAATTTTTTTCATCATTACTCACTCCTTTAATATAAATATCACAAATACCGGCTCCTTGCTGTAACCGTATACACTGGTTTTGCATATTTTTTGATATAATTTCATCGTTCGCATAACATAATATGATTATTATGTTTGTTTCCTATCTCTTTCTCTCTGTGCTATGTTTTTTACATTCGTATACTCGATTACTCGTATACGCTATTATAGTATACCTTTTTCCATAGAAAAGCAAGAAACTATTCAAAATATATCCTAGTTAAAAATACCTGCTTGCAAGTAATTACTACGCATGCATTTCATTTTTATAAATTCCTTGTAACCTGGATTTTCCAAACGGAAAAAGATATAGTCCTTTTGTATATTTGGGAAGACGTACTCACAGGTCATATCAAACATTGAAGATAACTTGATACAAGCAATACCTCACATAATGAAAGTAGTCAAAACACGCAGTATGACAGCAAAATAGCCCCACATCATAACACTGTGAGGCTTATTACTGTTTGGCAAAATTATTATTGATAAATACCACGACTTTTTACATGTCTGATTTTTTCTTGTAACACCCAATCTCAAGCTAGACGACCTGTTTCATTGGCAAACTGCAATAATACGACCATGATATGAATTAATCTATATCCCATGCATAATTCCACATATAATTTTATCTTCACGTTTTGACTTAGCTATATATAAATTTTTGTCAGCCGTTTTTATCCATGCCGCCATATCCATATCTTTTTGTAACATGCACGCCCCTATGCTGCAAGTTGTTTTTATGATTCTATTCTCACTATTAAAAGAATACTGGTCTATATTTCTACATATTTTCGTCGCAATTATTTGTGCTTGTCCCCTCGTAACTTGATCTAAATATATTAAAAACTCATCGCCGCCATACCGAGCCACCCAACTAGTAGAATTTGGTATTTTTTCCTTTAATGCGGAGGCAAACTGCTGTAATACAGCATCGCCGCTTTGATGTCCATACGTATCATTGATTCGTTTAAAATAATTTATATCAATCATAAACAAACATGCCGGAAAATCGGATATACTTTGCTTAAATATTTCTACAGGCAGTCTTTCATTAATGAATCGCCGATTAAATACATCTGTCAATATATCTTTAAAAAGCGAATCATTCAGACGTAAAATTGCCTCTGTAAAATTTTCCTCCGTATTGCTGATAACGCTGTTCCATACACTTTTATGCGTAATATCTTGCAATAATTCAATTGCATATCGCCCTCCCTTGTATAGAAACGGAATCCCTGTTACCATACAACATTCATTATTCAATATTTCAAATTTTATGAGTGTTTTATTTTCACTTAGAGCGCGCAATGCAATGCAGTTGCTGCAAAATTTATTTTTTTCTAAAACATTATAACAAACCGTTGAAGGGGGAACTTTAGAATTATGTCCATTGTATATGACCTTGTTAAAAATCGGATCAACAATTCTAACTACATCATATATATCGGATAAAACATCAAGTACACGCTTTACATCATCCAAGCTTTTTTCCATTTTTGTCAACTCCACTAATTACTTCTGTAAATAGTACTGGATACTATTGCTGTTTACTTATAAATTAATTCTGAATATTATCTTGTCCGTTCCCAGTATCGTTCCCCTGATTATGTTCAAAATTTTACTTACTATTATTACCCGTACCAACGAAAAAACCGCTTGAAGTGGTAAAATTACCGTTATCAGCACCGGCAATAAAAGTAAAATGAGATGAAACGAAAGAATATAAACTATCAACTTGACTTTTTATAGTGGACATACTATATACCATACATCCTATTAAAACAATACGTAATAAAATAATGGCATATTCGGTGAATCCCTGCCCTTTTTCACCAAAATAGCGTTTCATTAAATACTGTATGCACGTGGACACAATTTTTTCTCCTTGCATCGATACCATTGCAACTTTCTCTTTACTATTTATTCTAACAAAAAAAATCAAAAAAAGAAACTATTATATAGAACAGGTATGTGTCAAGAAGTTCACAGTAAATGTATTGACCCAGATAATAGCTAGCCTCATCGACTTCGCTTTTTTACAAAAATGCAGGCGTTGAGAAGCTTTTAGCTAACTTCCCTATGGCACTGCTGGCCGGGCCAGTATTGCGAATGCACCCGTGATGAACCCCTACATGCGTTTGAAAGGGAATCTTCCGCATGACCCGTCTCATCGTCCCTCGGAAGGTCCGACTTACTGGAGCGGTAAAACCGCTGGCCCATCCCACAAACGCCTGATCTAATTCCTTGTTTCGTATGGCCGTAATCACTTTCACCATCGCAGTGCCTCCCGTCCGACTCCAATGACGCCCTTGTTTCTTCATTCGGTAACTATATATCCGGTGATTACTCTCACAGGTACCGATTCCACTTGCAGACACAGGGATCTTTCGTAATTTCAGCGGTGCTAACGAAATCCAGTTCCGTGCCACATACTGCCGTAGTTTCTGTACATGCACAATCTCCTCCGGGGTTTCCGCTTGGGATTCCGCCGTATCCAGCAATACCTGCAGCGGTTCCCATTGGTATTCTCGCAGTGTTTGGCGTATCTCGTCCTGCAAGGCTGGTTCTGTGAAATACAACCGTTCTTTCAGTTTGCGGTTCACATGATACCGATCCAACACATGTTCATGCTGTTGACATCCGATGACCAGGCTCCCAAATACGTCTTTTCCATACCCCCTGCCGCCATCACTGTTACTCACCACTACCACGTGTGCCAAATCGTACTTGTGCTGCAGATAGGCCGTCACTTGTGCTACCAGTTTACGATGATCCATCGATGCAAAGTAATGGGGATGTACCAACGTCGTACGCGTACCACATCGGGTACTTCCTTCACTAATCTGTATCCGATGTATCTCCTGCTGCTTGGCTCCTTGCCCTTTTATAAGCAGTCCGTCTCCTTCTATACAAAGCACCGTTGGTTGTGATGGCGCTGTCTCGCCGACAAGTACCTTGTGTTGTTGGCTCTGTTCCCAATCGGCATACCCTCGGCCAACTTGTTTTATGATGTTTCCCACCGTCTGATGACTGATACTCGTTAAGGTCAGACGATTGATCACATCCGCCGTAGTGCGATACACACTGCCCGTGGCTACTTCCGCAACCCGTTTCCTGAATAAGGCTGTATACCGCTGATACTTTTTCAGCCCTAATTGGGTATCTAACGGATAAAATCCCTTCGCGCGCGGCCCCTCTTTCCGTATGCGCCGGCGCAGATAGGTTACCGTACCGAATAGTCCTTGTATCGTACGGCGATCCCGACGTTCTATCTGATACCCTTGTTTCTTGTACTGTTCCACCAATTCTGTATCCATGGTTTCTAACGCACAAGCCAATGCCTCGGTGAAAAGGCGAATAAACAACTGCAATAATTTTGTTTCTCGTACGATAGCGGTATCGGATTCCTTTATTATTTTGATAATTTCTGTTACAATATATTCCATGAGAAGACCTTTAGTTGTGATATATTTTGCTGGCGAGGCAATATATCTATTATCTAGGTCTTCTCTTTTTTTTGCAATATCTTACCGAGAACTATTTTACTCTAAGGTGATGAACGTATGTGTCAAGAAGTTCTCGATAAATGTATTGACCTAGATAATAGTCAGACTCATCGTAATATATCTATTATTTAGGGTTTCTCTTTTTTGGACAATATCTTACCGAGAACTATTTTCACTAAAGGAATCAATGCAGTAGTTACACTAATTTATAATAAAAAAAGACTCTGTTTTTGGACAGAGTCTCAATAATAAAATTATTACTGCAGTAATTTGCTTACTTCATTTGTTTCGTCTATGGCATTATCAGCACCAGCAATAATAGCTCCCTGTGCTACGATACAGTCTAGATTTTTGTCTACCCGGACTTGTTCTACTTTTGCAACAACGTCTTTTTCAATTGGCGTAATTAATGTGTTTTCCAGTGTGTTTAGGCGCTGTGCAAGTTGTTTCCCTAAATCTTGTTTTTCTTGATCCGTTTTTAATGAAGGTGCTTTTTTAGTAAATTCTTCATTAGCAGATTTGATGGCGGATTGCATTTGAGCACTTACCTTTGGAAAATCCTTATGGGCTTGTACTAATGCGTCAAAATTAACATATCCCACACCCGAAGCAAAAGCAGATGTTGTTGCAATAATGCTCATCATACCTGCTATAGTCAAAGATGCTAATTGTTTTTTTAATTTCATGCTATATTCCTCCTGAATTTATTTCAATAATTTTTATTGTTATTGTGACTATGATTATAACAAACTTAATATAAAAAAACAACTAAACGAAGCCTATTTCCGACTATTTTTGTCTGTCTTTAAAGCGGTGTATTTTTTTTAGATGCTAATGTTTCCGTGTCGGTATCATCTAACTCTTCATCTTTAATATACATGTATTTATCCTTTTTCATTTTATCAATGATTTCCGGTACCATGGCAATCAATTTTTCAAAAGCCGATGCTTGATAACCGCCTTTTTTGATGGAAAACATTTCCACACGGTCACCCTTGATGACCAAAATTGCTGTGGGTTCCAATTTTGCGCCACCGCCGCCGCCAGCACTGTTGCGGCCCGTTTCACACTTTCCGTTATACCCGCCGGAAGCAAAGCCTAAGGTCACGTCAACAAAAGGAACAAGAATTGCGTCGCCGATATGTACGGTTTCACCAACAACGGTTTCTACTTTGATCATACGTTGGAAGTTTTCAAAAATTGTTTCCAAATTATTTTTTATGTAGCTATTATCCATGTGAGTGTTCCCTTCCTTTTTTTAGCCAGTGAAACAAAAATAAACGGACTGGCTTAGATAATATAAAGTTGATAGAATATGTAAGCAACACCGCCGGATATACACGGCCCGCAGCATATCCTTGACAGTCGTATTCTTCTTCAACAAAATTAAAGCGGAGTTCGTTCTTATTTAAAGGTATTGCAGCATATAATATTCCTGCGAATATGCCTGTTTCGTAAGGTTCAGGGAATCCTAATGAACCTTTTAAATAAAAAGAACGCATACGAGAATGTCGTAATATTTGCAGCAGATAAGCAGTTCCTGTTTCAATAAACGCTTCATTTAATACATATGGCCGCCACCAAGATATTGGTGGTTTTTCTTTAGGTGAGAATGTATTTTTGTTGACTGTTTTAATTTTCTCATAAGTTGTCTGCTGACTTTCCTGCTCTAATTTATGCCAGACTGATTGTGAATCGTCTTGACTTGGATCAGCAGTATCTTTGGATTTTGATGGGGGGGTGGATACAGTATTTTTGCATGTGTGCCAGCGTATATACAGGATAGTTTGCAGGGGTTTGCCATATTGGTAATCTAATTCATAGTATAATGCATGTCCTAACCAATGCACTTTCCAATTAAAATGAAAAGGATCATGAATATATATTCGGCTTTCATATACTACAGGTATGCAAAGGCATATGATGAGGAGCATGAAGAATAGTACCGGAATAATGGTTAACCCATTCATACAATCACTCCTTGTCTATAATGTAATAGTATAATTATATTATTCTGCATTATATGGTTTGAATCCTTTTTTATATACCTATATTACTCTTGTTTGTTAAAAATACAATTAACATTTTCTGAACCAAAACAGCGTGAACAGGAAATGCAAAGAGAAGGTTCCGTATTTCCTGTTTTCCAAATTTTAGGAAGATCGGGCTGGCGTAATAAAGGGCGGCACATAGAAATAAATGCAACGGGATTTTGTTTTAAATATTGCTCCATATCAGTGGCAGAACGAAAACCACCTACAACGCCTATATCTATTTTGTTTTTGAGTAAGGTCGATATATCGGCCGCATATTTTGAAAAATACATCGGCTCTTTTGTACGGCGGATAGCACGAATAGGACCTTGACGAGGTAAGGAGGATGTATTGCCCCCGCTGATTTCAACAGCATTGATACCGATACGAGATATCCACAGAATGACTTGTTTGCTTTCTTCAAAAGTCATACCGCCTTCTTTCATAAAATCAGAACTATTGATTTTGACCCAAATCGGGAAATCCGGACCAACGGCTTGGCGGATAGCTTTTAAAGAAAATAAAAGAAAACGAGCTCTGTTTTCTAAGGCTCCACCATAGTCGTCAGTACGAGTATTATAATACGGTGTTAAAAATTTGCTGGCCAAATATCCATGAGCACCATGGAATTGAACACCATCAAAACCAGCTTTTTTTACTCGAACAGCAGCTTTTGCAGCATCTTGAATCAGTTTTTCAATTTCTTTTATTGTTAAGGCGTGCGATTCTTTACTGCCGGCATTCATCTCTGGAATTCCGCTCGGACTGACAATAATTCGGTTTTCTCCTTCAGGAACTAAGATTGCCGAACCCATGATGACTATTTGAGCAATAATTTTCCCGCCTTTATCATGAACACGTTTTGTCAGTTTTTGTAATGGCGCAATACAGTCATCTGTGTCAATGCAAATTTGGCAATGTTGATGAGGTTCCATGGGACTGATAGCCATCATCCCCGTAATAATAATACCCACACCACCGTCTGCCAAGGTTTCATACATCTGGATCAGGCTTTCCGTGGGGAATCCGTTGCTATCAGCTCTTCCCTCAAACGTTGCGGAACGGACAATGCGGCAAATTGTGTTGATACCGCCGATGGTTGTATTATCAAATAACATAAAATCTCTCCTTAAAAAACTAAATAATGCAAAAAAGTTTTTTTGCATTACCACCATTATATGATAAAACTAGTAAAAACGCTACAATTATTATTAATAATTCAGGTAATTTTCCTAAATCAACTTAGACATATCTCTTGTCTTTTCTAGTTAGACAAATGACATTTAGCAGATAAAGCATAATATATAGATTTCGTTGTATTAAGTAAAGATTTCGTGTATAATAAGGGTGTTTGTTAAAAGATGTTATACGAAGGGATGTTATGATCAATGGCTACTAGCATGGTAATAGGAACCCAATGGGGCGATGAAGGTAAAGGTAAGATTGTTGATTATTTAGCCCAAAAGGCCGATGTTGTTGTACGCTCTCAAGGCGGAAATAATGCGGGACACACGGTTGTTGTGGATGATAAAGCTTTTGCACTGCGGTTACTGCCTTCGGGAATTCTTTTTGCTGATAAAACGTGTATTATAGGAAGCGGCGTTGTTGTTAATCCAAAAGTTCTTTTGCAGGAAATAGAAAATATTACCTTGCAGGGAGTTGAAATCAGTAAAATAGAACTATCCACTCGGGCCCATGTTATTATGCCGTATCATATTCGGATAGATGAAGCAGATGAAAATTTGAAAGATACTTCCAAAAAAATTGGGACTACCAAGAATGGAATCGGTCCTTGCTATGCCGATAAAGTTAATCGGGTCGGCATCCGTGTGATTGACTTAATGGATGAATCTGTATTTAAGGAAAAACTTCGCTATAATATTGATACGAAAAATCGTCTTTTTGAAAAATATTATGGGGTACAAGGTTTTGATTATGATACAGTGTTAAAAGAGTATTTGATGTATGCTGAACAACTTCGTCCGTTTGTCAAGGATACAGATTATTCGGTAAATACATATATATTAGAAGGTAAGAAAGTGCTTTTTGAAGGAGCACAAGCATCTATGCTGGACTTAGATCATGGAACGTATCCATTCGTAACCAGTTCCAATCCAACTGCAGGAGGAGCATGTACGGGTTCCGGTGTAGGACCGCGCCGTATGCAGAATATTTTTGGTGTTGTAAAAGCATATACGACACGTGTGGGAGCGGGGCCTTTCCCAGCGGAACAAAAAAATGAAATAGGAGACTTGCTGCGTAATACAGGACATGAATTTGGTACTGTTACAGGTCGGCCTCGGCGTTGTGGCTGGCTGGATACGGCAGTTGTCCGGTATGCTGCTATGTTAAATAGTTTGGATTATTTGGCAATTACCCGCTTAGATATATTAGACGGTTTGGATAAAATTAAAATTTGCAAGGGATATATATATGAAGGCAAAGAACTAAAAGAATATCCAGCAAGTTTAAAAGTATTGGAAGCAGTAGAACCAATTTATGAAGAATTGGATGGCTGGAATACGGATATCTCACAATGCAAAAATTACGAAGAACTGCCAGCGAATGCTCGTTATTATGTGGAACGTATCAGTCAACTGGTTGGCGTGCCGCTAGGCATAGTTTCGGTTGGGCCTAATCGTTCGCAGACGATTGTATTGCATGACGTTTTTTAAGATACCATTTGGATAACACCATAACATAAACACAAAGAGCAGCTTTCTTCTTGAAGGCTGCTCTTTGTGTTTATGCTTTTACGATTTTGCTTATGATATCAATGTGATTCATTGGCATAATATGTACACCTGCAGAAAGCTTGCGAATTTCTGTATACTGTTCACGAGCAATTTCAATTCCCGCTTCTAAACCGCCTTTGCGGAGACGATTCATTATACGCCTGGGAATAGAAATACCTGGAACATTGTTTTCTAAATAGGCTGCCATTTTGATTCCCCGTAATGGCATAAGACCAAGCAGTATGGGAATATTGAACCGAGATGCATTATCTATAAAGCGTTTGGCTACTTCTAAATCGTATATTGGTTGGGTTTGAATAAATTCTGCACCAGAAGAGACTTTATTTGCTAGTTTTGCTATTTCAAGTGATTGGTCGGATGCTCCGGGATTTGCTGCGGCACCAATGTAGAAATGAGTAGCAGCTCCCAATGCATTTTCGTTGATGTCCGTGCCTGTATTGAGGGTATGGGCTAAGCGAATTAAACCACAAGTATCCGTTTCAAAAACAGCTTTCGCCTGGGGAGTATCACCATTTTGTGGATTATCACCGGTTAGAGTTAGGATATTATGTACACCTAGTCCGGCGGCTCCAAGTAATTCTGCCTGCAAGCCGATATAGTTACGATCACGGCAGGTAAGGTGAAAAATAGTTTCAATGCCGCAATCTTCTTGAATAATGTGGGCTAAAGCGATAGGACTCATGCGCATTTTTGCCATAGGACAGTCTGCAATATTAATGCCATCAACCATTCCTTTTAATGTTGACGCTTGTTCTTCGGTGATTTTAGCAGAAGCACTTTTTGGCGGATCCAATTCTACTGTGATTGTGAATTCTCCCGCTTTGTGTTTTTCTTTTAATGTATTCATTGTTTTCCCCCCATTAATATATTTGCCAAACGGACTGTATCTGTGGCATTGCTGGCGTAAGCGTCAGCGCCTGCTTTATGTGCATATTCCGAGGTGAGTACGGCTCCACCGACAATAACTTTAACTGCCAAATTTTCTTTTTTTAATGCCTGTATGGTTATATCAATTTGCGGCATTGTTGTTGTCATAAGAGCACTGAGTCCCACCAGCGGAGCTTTTGATTGATGAACGGCAGATACAATTTTTTGGGGAGAAACATCTTTTCCTAAATCAATGACTTCATACCCGCTGTTTTCTAAAAGTGCGATGACAATATTTTTTCCTAAATCATGAACATCGCCTTTTACTGTTGCGATAACAAAAGGCCCTTTTCTTTTGATATTAAATTTTCCTGGCAGTGCTTTTTTTAAAGCTATAAAAGCTGCTTGCATTGTTTCTGCCGCTATCATTACTTGCGGTAAGTAACAGCGTCCTTTGCCATACTCTTCTCCAATTGCTGTCATAGCGGCAGTGAGGCCATCGTTTGTAATAACCATGGGATCTATACCGGCATTCAAAGCTTCGTTTAATAAGGAACCAATTTCTTCTTTTGAACCATCTCGTACAGCTTGTTGAATTTTTTTTAAGGGGGAAAGGGTTTTATTGTTTTTGAGTTGATGCTGATTTTCGATAGGCTGATTTTGAAAGCGAGTAATATAATTATGGGCGGCGGAATCATAACCGAGTAATAGAAGAGAACGAACATAAGCATCTATTAAATCGGACTGTAATGGATTCATAATTGGAGCGTTGAGGCCAAAAGCCAGTGCCATAGCTAAAAAATTGGCATTTAAACCAGAACGGCCGGGCAATCCAAAGGATATATTGCTTAATCCCATGACAGTAGGTATTTTTAAGGTTTCTTTGTAAGTGCGTAGTGTCTGCAGCGTTTCTTTTGGCGCGTTAGTTGAGGAGGCTGCTGTAAGAACCAAGGGATCTGCTAATAGGTCTTCATGGCGCAGGCCTGTTTGCAAAGCTGCCTTGTATATTTTTTTGATTAATGCGAGCCGGCCAGCTGCTGATTCCGGAATTCCTTTAGGTCCTATAGGCAGACAAAGAACGGCGGCGCCGTATTTTTTTGCAATGGAAAAAATAGCGGACATTTGTGAGGAGTCAGCATTGACAGAGTTTATTAAGGTTCGTCCAGGATATATACGAAGTGCTTTTTCTAAAACCGCAGGACTCGTTGAATCAATAATTAATGGGGTATCTACCAGCATAGAGAGTTCTTTAACGACATTTTCCATAAGTGCTGCTTGGTCGACGTCAGGAACGCCCATATTGATATCCAAAAGATGTGCACCTGCTTTTACTTGGTTTAGTGCTTCGGTCTTAATTGGAACAAAATTTTGTTCTTGTAAATCTTTTTGCAGCGCTTTTCGTCCTGTAGGATTAATGCGTTCACCGATAATGACGGGAGGATGACCACCGCCGATGTATACAATGCTGGTTCGGGAAGTGAGTGCTGTAGGAGGTGTAATTGTTTTTCGCTTATAGGGTACCGCACGATCTAAAGCTTGTTTCATAGCGGCTAGGTGTTCTGGCGATGTGCCGCAGCAACCGCCAATATATGTAGCACCAGAATTAACCATGGCTTGAACATACTCGGCCATGTCATTGGGGCGTAGGGGAAAAACAGTTTTACCGTCAATTAGTTTGGGTAATCCTGCGTTAGGCTGAATAACAAGCGGTAAATTACTTACGTCGGACATACGGGTAATAAGAGGAATTAATTTATCCGGACCTAGAGAACAGTTTGCTCCAATAATAGAAGCACCCAAGCTTTCCAAAAGCACGGCAGCTGCTTCTGGTGTTGTACCCGTAATAGTTCGACCGTCTTCGCTGAAAGAAAACTCACACATAATGGGGATGCTTGGAGCGGCATCTTTAACGGCCAATATTGCTGCACGCATTTCCTGGATATCAATAATAGTTTGAATAAGTAATATATCGGCACCCGATTCAGCTAATATGCTGGCTTGTTCATAGTAAGCTTGGTATACGTCTTCAAAATCAGTGTCTCCTAAAGGGGTAATAAACTTACCGGTAGGTCCCATGTCACCCAAAATTTTAGTATTTGTCCCATCAACGGCCTTTTTTGCATTAAACATAGCAGCCCTGCATATTTCTTTTACTTTATCAGCACATCCGTATTCACTCAATTTGATGCGATTAGCTCCGAACGTATTTGTTTGAATCAAATCACTACCAGCTTTTATGTAACTACGATGAATATTTTCAATGGCTTGCGGATGTTCTATGTTTGATAATTCAGGACAATCTCCAGGCCGTAAATAACCTTGTTGCTGCAATACGGTTCCCATAGCGCCATCTAATAAAAACATATAACAATCATTCCTTTCTAGAAGAACAAATATTGTGCATAGAACAATTGCAACAACCAGAGGGGATACTGTTTTTGGCAGCCGAACGAGCCATACCAATAATTGCGGTAATAGATTTTTGAGGTACAAGCATGCAGCCGGAAGTTATATGAATATCAATTTGATCAGCATGTATAGCTTTAATTAAATTCAGTTGCTGCGTCAGAGGCCAATCTCCATATCCAGGACTATAACGCCAGGTAGTTTCATAGCCTTGTTTTGCCGCCATTTTATCAATATAATGATTTAACTGATCGGCAATTGTTTCAGTAGCGGTTGTGGCTGCTGCATCCAGCATAAGCCCCCTGGAATATTCTTTTTTTGAAAATAGGGTGTTAATTTCTTTTTCTATGTCACTGCCAATCGTTACTGCCATGATAATTGCGATTTTTGCATTTTCTAAATGTTTTCGAATTTTAGAGCCTTCAACAGTAAAAGGTTCTTCGCATAAGAGTTGGTAGGATTCGGCATCATAGCCACATTGTTGGAAAATACCCCGTGGTTTGGCAATAGCTAGTGCAGTCGTACATGCGTCTGCAACAATTTTATCAGAAAAATTTTCAGCTGCGCGCAAACCAGCATATCGCCTTGTTTCCGCGATGTCTATTTTTTGAAGAAATCCATTAAATATAGGCATAATATATTTCCCTTCATATAACAAAAAAGACTCTTTCACAAATGAAAGAGTCGAATCTACGTGCTGTTCTCTCATCTGTCAGATAATATCTGCAGGAATTAGCACCGCTTTTGCGGTTGCCGGATTTCATCGGGCCTGTCCCTCCATCGCTCTTGATAAGAGTTATCCTTATTAATATATCAGTTTTGCGTGTATTTGTAAAGATTTTATATAATAAATGTTTTATACTATTTTAGCAATTTGTGAGTTATAAACTAAAATATAAATACAAATCGATATTTTTTTATGCTTAAAAGTAATATTGATAATTCTAAAATAATATGATATTGTAATTAATATAAAAGTGTGTTGTATTATGTGGAAACAATAGCAAAGGAAGTGGAAAAATATGTCTTTAGTAGAAAAACAAGCAATCTATAGAGATGAAAATGTTCCTAAACAATCTAGTATTGATAAAATTCTGGATACTTACGCAGGTGAAAAAGGGACGTTGATTCCTATTCTGCAAGACACACAAAGCTTGTTTAATTATCTGCCAAAACCGGCGTTGCTGTATATTGCAGATAAGACGGATATCCCTATTTCTACTATTTACGGCGTGGTAACTTTTTACTCGCAGTTTCATTTACAGCCCCGCGGACGTAATATTATTTGTGTCTGTCAGGGAACGGCATGTCATGTACGCGGCGGAAAGGTTATTCTTAAGGCTGTAGAAAAAGAACTGGGAATTAAGGCAGGACATACGACCGAAGATTTACGCTTTACATTGGAAACGATTGCCTGTCTGGGGGCATGTGGATTGGCACCGGTTATGAAAGTCAATGATGATACGCACGGCCGCATGACGAAAGAGGAAATTATTAAGGTGCTGGCACAATATGAATAGGCTACAGCTGTAATTTTGGTGGAACTAATACGGAAACCTATCCCAAAAAGTGCTGCTATATAGTAACGGGAATGGTACCTAGAGAAAAAACTATAGGAGAAGAGGATCGCGTATGATGATTACAGCAGAAAAATTACAGGAAATACGAGACGTATATAAAACTGCGGTTGCCCTTCGGTTGGAAAAAAGCGATAGGAAGGAACAGCCGGGAGCTTTTGATGTACTGGTATGCGGAGGCACAGGCTGTAAATCCTCCGGGTCCACAGAGATCCGAAAACAATTAGACAACGAATTGGCAGCGAGGGGAAAGACAGATACAGTACACGTGGTACAGACAGGTTGTCATGGTTTTTGCGAAAACGGTCCCTTGATGATTATTTACCCGGGGCAGATTTTTTATTGCCGTGTCAAGCCGGATGATGCGGCGGAAATTGTAGAAAGTCATTTATGTAACGGCCAGCCTGTCGAGCGCCTGCTCTATCACGATCCCGTAGATGGAAAGGCGGCATGGACGGCGGCGGATGTTTCGTTTTATAAAAAACAAAAACGTATCGTATTGGAACATTGCGGTCGGATTGATCCAGAGAAAATAGAGGAGTATATTGCAGTGGGAGGATATGCTGCGTTAGTCAAGGCCCTTACGGAAATGACACCGGATGAAGTAATCGAAGAAGTGATTGATTCCGGTCTGCGGGGACGAGGCGGAGCCGGATTTCCGACAGGTAAAAAGTGGAGTTTTGCGAAAAATGCAGAAGGCGATAAAAAATATATCATCTGCAATGCGGATGAAGGAGATCCGGGGGCTTTTATGGACCGAAGTGTTCTCGAAGGAGACCCGCACCGAGTACTGGAAGGAATGGCAATAGCGGCCTATGCTATTGGTGCAGAGGAAGGGTATATTTATGTGCGGGCGGAATATCCGTTGGCGGTGCAGCGGTTAAAAATAGCGATTCATCAGGCGGAAGAAAGCGGTTTTTTGGGAAAAAATATCATCGGCAGCGGGAAAAACATTATGCTGCATATTAAAGAAGGGGCGGGAGCCTTTGTCTGTGGAGAAGAAACGGCACTTATTGCATCGATTGAAGGTCGCCGCGGCATGCCAAGACCCCGACCACCATTTCCGGCAAACGAAGGCTTGTGGGGAAAGCCGACTAATAATAATAATGTTGAGACCTATGCCAATGTAGCGCAGATCATTAATAAAGGGGCCGCATGGTATCGACATTTTGGTACAGCGGAATCGCCGGGTACGAAAGTATTTGCCCTAACCGGAAAAATAAACCATACGGGATTGGCTGAAGTGCCTATGGGGATTACCATGCGTGAAATTATTTATGATATCGGAGGTGGTATCTTAGACGGGAAAAAATTTAAGGCAGTGCAGATAGGCGGTCCTTCCGGAGCCTGCCTTCCAGAGGAACTGCTGGATTTACCGGTAACGTACGATTCTTTGACGGAAGTAGGGGCCATGATGGGATCCGGCGGACTGGTAGTCATGGATGAAACAACCTGTATGGTGGACGTAGCTAGGTTCTTCATTAATTTTACACAATCTGAATCGTGTGGGCAGTGTACCCCGTGTCGGGAAGGTACCAAACGCATGCTGGAAATATTAACACGGATTACAGAAGGCGGCGGGTCCGAAAGCGATTTGGAATTATTAGAGATATTGGCGAGGAATATAAAGCAGGCTTCTTTGTGTGGCTTGGGGCAGACAGCGCCGAATCCGGTTCTCAGTACGATCAAATATTTTCGTGACGAATATGAGGCACACATTAAGGAAAAACATTGTCCGGCGGGAGCCTGTGAGAGTCTGGCCAGTTATATCATTACGGATGCGTGCAAAGGGTGTGGGGTATGTGCACGGAACTGCCCGGTCCATGTTATAACGGGAAAAGCAAAAGAAAAGCATCGCATTGATCAGGAAAGATGCATTAAATGCGGTACCTGCTATACTAATTGTCCGTTTGACGCCATTATCAAAGGGTAAGGGGGCATGAGTATGAAAACAGTATCTTTGACAATCAATGGAATTGTTGTTAAAGCACCACAGGGTTTTAGTATATTGGAAGCAGCCCGTTCAGCCGGTATTTATATCCCGACGCTTTGTTATCATCCGGATCTGGTACCGGAAGGAGCTTGCCGCATGTGCATTGTGGATGTCAGCGGGGTAAAAACATTGGTGGCATCCTGTATGTATCCTGTGGAAGAAGGAATGATTGTTAAAACGAATACGGCAAAAGTGCGGGAGGCACGGCGTATGGTGATAGAACTTTTGCTGGCAAATCATCCGAAGAATTGTTTGACGTGCCGTAAAAACGGAGATTGTGAGTTACAGACGATGGCGGCTGATATGGGAGTCCGGACGCATCGGTTTGATTGGGGAGAGCGGAAAATACATACGTTTGATGCGTCCAATCCTTGCTTGGTTCGCGATCAAGAAAAGTGTATTTTATGTGGACGATGTATTCGTGTATGCCGTGATATACAACAAATGAATGTATACAGTTTTGCCAATCGGGGGTTTAATTCTATTGTTTCAACGGCGTTTGAACAAGATTTAAGCAAAGTAGCCTGTACGTATTGCGGACAGTGTGCCAGTCTTTGCCCGACGGGAGCCATCGTTGAGAAAGATGATACAGAACGGGTATGGGAAGCGATAAATGATCCAGAAAAAGTGGTGGTTGTTCAAGTAGCGCCCTCTGTCCGAGTAGCATTGGGAGAAGAGATGGGGATGGAAGCCGGCAGTATTGTAACTGGGAAAATGGTGGCGGCACTTCGGAACTTAGGCTTCGATAAGGTATTTGATACAAACTTTAGTGCTGACTTGACGATTATGGAAGAAGGATTTGAATTTCTCGATCGACTGACAAAAGGCGGAGTGCTGCCGATGATAACCTCATGCAGTCCGGGATGGGTGAATATGTGTGAGCTGAAATATCCGGATTTATTGAACCATTTATCCACGGCTAAGTCTCCGCAGGGAATGTTCGGCACAGTCATAAAAACTTACTTTGCCCATCAGGCAGGAATTGATCCGGCACATATAGTCAGCGTTTCTGTTATGCCATGCACTGCGAAAAAAGCGGAGTGTGTGCGGCCGCAATTACGTGATTCGGGGTATCAGGATGTTGATATTGTGATTACGACGCGTGAATTGGGACGGATGCTTCGCGAAGCAGGCATTGATTTCAGGAGCATCCGGGCTGTGGATTTTGATTCACCATTGGGGTATGGAAGCGGGGCCGGAGCTATTTTTGGAAGCAGCGGCGGCGTCATGGAAGCAGCACTTCGCACGGTAGCAGATGTTGTGACAGGACAGGATTTGTGGGATATAGAGTATACGGAAATACGGGGGTTGGATCGTACAAAAGAGGCGCAGGTACAGCTGGGAGATAAGGAAATTCGGATTGCGGTGTGTAATTCCCTGGGAGCAGCGCAAAAAATGATGGACAGGGTGCGAAAGGGTACGGCATCGTATCATTTCATTGAAATCATGGCCTGTCCGGGTGGTTGTATCGGAGGCGGCGGACAGCCGGTTCCGACCAATATGGATATTAAGAAAAAACGTGCGGAAGCGTTATATAAAATTGATGAATATTCCCAATTCCGAAAATCCCATGAAAATCCCGATATTAAAACTATTTATAAAGAATGGTTGGGACAGCCATTAAGTGAAAAATCCCATCATTACCTGCATACTACATATGGCAGGCAAGAACGCTAGGTACCCTTGATTAGTTAAATAAAAACGGCTGTAGATGAAGGTTATGAATGATTTCTATATGCCGTTTTTGTTTTTTTTATTAGTGTAAAACCATGAGTTATCAAGAAGAAATACCTGTTTTTTTCGTGAAATTCATAAAGACCTATGATATACTATAAAGTAGCAAAACTTTTATGTGAAATGAGGTGGCATTGGTGGCACATATCATTGCCGTAACGAACCAAAAAGGGGGCGTCGGGAAAACGACGACTGCTGTTAATTTAAGTGCTTGCTTGGCGACAGCGGGAAAACGCACACTTTTGATCGATCTTGATCCGCAAGGAAATGCTACTAGCGGATTGGGAATAGATAAAGAAAAATTGGAAGGCAATTTGTATGATTGCATTATTGAGAAAGTCCCCATGACCGAGGTTTTGCAGAAAACTGCAGTGAAGAAACTCCATATTGTTCCTGCAACGATGGATTTAGCTGGAGCAGCGGTAGAGCTGGTTAATATGGAAGGGCGTGAAACCATTTTACGGCAAGTACTTCAATCTATTCGGGATATGTATGAGTTTGTTGTTATTGATTGTCCTCCGTCATTGGGATTATTGACTATTAATGCGTTGGTGGCGTCTGATTCAGTAATTATTCCCGTGCAGTGTGAATTTTATGCATTGGAAGGTTTGGCACAGCTGATGCAGACGGTAGAAATGGTACGGGACAGCATGAATAAAAATTTGCGACTATTAGGATTGGTTCTTACTATGTTTGATGGAAGAACTAATTTATCGATTCAAGTTACGGAAGAAGTTAAAAAATATTTTAGCGGACAGGTTTTTAATACTATTATTCCAAGGAATGTCCGTCTGGGGGAAGCTCCAAGCCATGGTGAACCCATTACTACGTATGATCCGCACTCGCGGGGAGCAGAAGTATATAAGAAATTGGCAAGAGAGGTGATTGACCGTGTCGGTTAAAAAAAAAGGACTGGGGGCAGGGACTGGATTAGGAAAGCGGTTGGAAGCCTTGGGCCTTACAGAAAGTCATCTTGATGATGGCAGGAAATCTGCGCTGGAAATAAAAGTTACCGATATCGTACCCAATCCTCGACAGGCACGTAAGATTTTTCATAAAGAAGCGTTGCAAGCATTAGCAGATTCTATTAGTCAATATGGAATTGTCCAACCGATAGTAGTTCAAAAAAAGGAAAATGGAAAATATGAACTTGTTGCAGGGGAACGTCGCTGGCGGGCAGCTCAATTATGTCATTTAAAGACAGTACCGGCTATTATTAAAGAATATGCGGTTGATGTAGCTACGGAAATTTCTTTAATTGAAAATTTACAGCGCGAGGATCTTGACGCGATTGAAGAAGCAGCTGCCTATCAACTGTTGATTCAAGAATTTGAACTGACCCAAGAACAGGTATCCGTAAAGGTGGGTAAAAGTCGTTCTCATGTAGCTAATATGATGCGTCTTCTGCAGCTTCCGCGGTGTATTCAGGCAATGCTTTCTGATGGACGACTTACGATGGGGCAGGCTCGTCCGTTACTTATGTTGAAAAATGAAACACAGCAGCTGAATTTGGCAGAGCGAATTATTCGGGATGGTTTGTCAGCACGGCAAGTAGAAATATTGGCTAAAACAATAATGGAACACAAGGGAAAAGAAGAAAAAAAAACAGTAGAAAAAGATGCGTATTTGGAATCACTTCAAGATAAATTGAAAATGCATTTGGGTACTGGTGTTTCTATTCATTTGAATCATAAAAAAAATACTGGGAAAATTGAAATTTCATTTACTTCTGAAAAGGAATTTGAACGATTATTAGTTATGCTTACGGACGAAGAACAGAAAAGAGAATATACTATTTCTGATTTTAATGTTTAAAAAAATTATAATTAATTTACAATAGAGGTTGTTTTTTTTGCTTTTTTTAGTGTATTATAAAGTACGGACTTTAATAGATACTTCAGCAGGAGGAAAACATGTGGGATGGAATGAATATGGGGATGATGTATCTGGTTGCTGCCGGTGCAGTGGGCATTTTGCTATTGCTCTTGCTTGTATATATAGTGGTGTTAAATTATCGCGTTAATAAATTAACAAGGAAATATAATTTTTTTATGCAGGATGAAACGGGGAAAAGCGTAGAGACCAAATTACATGAAGATGTAGCACAGCTGCGTGAATTGTCGGACACGTTAGATTCCCTATACGGCACTCAAGCGGAAATGTTGACGATACAGAATCATTGTTTTCGAAAAATTGGTTTTGTGAAATATAATGCGTTTGATAACATTGGAAATCATCTGAGTTTTGCTTTTACGATTTTAGATGGTAAGAATGATGGTTTTTGTCTTTCCAGTGTGTATGGAAGAAATGAGTCACGTATTTTTGCGAAACCTATTGTTAATGGGCAAAGCTTATATAGCATGAGTGAAGAGGAAAAAGAAAGTTTGGAAAATGCATTGAATTACACGGGAGAAGTAACTGCCGTTAACAAAGAATGAAGAAGGGACCAATAATTGAATATCCAAACATATAAGCACCAATGGCAGTGTGAAGTAAAGAAAATAACCAAACAATTTCACGCACTTCGTAACAATCGAACAGGACCCATTTTGATTACGCCAAGGCAGTATAGACGTGTAATTATAACTGCTGCAGCGGCGGCAATATTGATTGTGATGGGAGCTGTTATAGGTGTATTTGAATATGTAGAATTACAGAATGTGCGGCAAAAGGAAATGTTGCATGAGCAGCAGCTTGAGATTATGCGGGATAAAACTGCATCATTGCAGGATAAAATGGATAAATTAGATTCACTGGATCAGGAATTACGCCAGATGGTGAAAGGAGCTGAAACTGGCGACAGCCCAAAAGGTGATGGTGGGGTAGCAGATAAGCCGAAGAAATCTCCGGACCTTTCTGCGGCAAGCTTTAATGATTTGTTACTTACCACCTCTCGTATGGAAACAAGGGTCAATGCTCGTGTTGTAAGCTTTATCACGCTAAAAACAGTTTTAAGTGACACAGCGGGTGAACAGGTTCGGGAAATGCAGCAATCTCATAAAAAATATGAATCGTCAAACTATCCATCTATTTGGCCGGTTAAAGGAACTATTACATCTAAATTTGGATACCGCGGTAATCCTATCGGTGGTGGAACGGGTTTTCACGAAGGCGTTGATATCGCTGTAGATTATGGTACACCTATACGAGCAACGGCATCGGGAACGGTAACAATTGCCGGCTGGACCGGTGGGTATGGCAACTTGGTAGAAATTGATCATGGCGGTGGATTTGTAACACGCTATGGTCATAATTCGATGTTGTTAGTTGTTCAAGGACAAACGGTTAAGACTGGTGATATTATTGCCTTGGCTGGTAGTACAGGAAACAGTACAGGTCCGCATTGCCATTATGAAGTTCGTGTAAATGGCACTCCAACGGATCCGATGTTATTTTTACCATAACATAACAGAGAAAGGAGTTATCTGAAAAGGTGACACGTACTCCTTGTCTTTTGATTAGGGAATGATAAATGAGAAAATACCACTTTTATTCTCATTTATATATTTACAAATGAGAATAAAAGTGGTATCATTAGCTTTACCGGACAGATTACATTTTGTAATTGGGCGAAAGCAACAGGTCAGCCTGTGGGAATTTAGGTACGTTCCCACAGGCTGTTTTTATATTATTTAATTTGAAGGAAGATATCAATATGTTACAACAAGAAATTCAATTGAAACGTAATACTGCAAGGTTATCCGTTATTAGCAATATAATTTTGGTGATATGTAAGCTCTCTGTTGGAATGTTAACTGGTACGGTCAGCATTATTTCGGAAGCTATTCATTCGGGAGTCGATCTTCTGGCAGCGGCTATTGCTTTTATGGCAGTTAAAAAATCATCATTGCCTCCCGACCAAGATCATGATTATGGACATGGAAAAGTAGAAAATATATCAGCTGCTTTTGAATCACTATTAATCATTTTAGCGGCAGTGTTTATTTTATCGGAAGCTATTACTAAGTTGACGGTACCTCAGGAACCACAATCATTAAATTTAGCCATTATTGTTATGTTGGGATCTAGTTTGTTAAATGTTTTTATTTCACGGCGATTATGTGCCGTTGGTAAACAGACTGGGTCACAAGCTTTACTGGCGGATGGAATGCATTTACGTACCGATGTTTGGACTTCGGCCGGTGTCATGGCCGGGATTTTGTTTATGAAAATAACTGGATTTTTATGGATTGATCCATTGATTGCTTGTTTAGTTGCAGGCGGAATTATGCGCGTTGGGTATAAAATGTGCCGTTCGAGTTACGATGATTTGACAGATGCGTCATTAAGTGAAGCTGAAGAAGGCCGAATCGGCAATATTATTATGAAAAATCCAGAAGTGTTGGGATTTCACCATCTTCGTACACGTATGGCCGGTCAGGAAGTATTGATGGATTTTCATTTGGAATTAGATAAAACATTATCATTGTGTCAAGCGCATACCATATCTGAAGAGGTAGAAGCGTCGCTGCATAAAGAATACGAAAATTGTGATCCTGTCATACATATTGACCCAAAATGATAATTCAATACGAAAAAATATAATGATCATACTCCGTGATAAGATACGGATATTTATATGCAGTATGGTTGATATAGGAGCATTGCTTTTTTTCGTTTCTGCCAATCAGGCATAATTTTTTCTACAAAAGCATAGAACTGGGAAGAGTGATTAGGATGTATAAGATGACAAAGTTCATGTAAAACAACGTACTCGGTGCAATAATTGGGCATAACCGCTAAGTATGTATTTAACGTTATTCTTTGCTTGTAGGGTATACAAGACCCCCAACGGGATTTCATCAAGCGCTGGCGGAATTGAGGTGGAGTAGTTATACCATATGGACGAACTAATTTTAGGCTTTGTTTAATGACAACAGGAAGATACTGTGTAGCTGTCTGGCGTAAAAATTTATGGTAAAGGCTGCGTTTATATGCCCAATCATCTGGCTGGGGTGTTTCTATTTGCAATACATTGTTTTCTGTGTATATTAAGTTTGATCGACTGTGGTTGACTTGTACTATCATCTTTTTCCCTAAAAGATATATCACGTCTTTTGATTTTAAAAATATTGTAGGGTGTAATATTTTCTGCTGACGTATTTGAGAGAGCACACGTAGAATAAAATATTTATGAATGGTGAGGAAGGTTTCTATGCGAGGTTGAGAAACATGGGGAGGGGAGGAAATATACACTGTTTCGTCCGGACGGATACGCAGATTGATGTTTTTTATGTCCTTTTTTTCCCATGTGTATAGAATAGATGTATTATCAAGTGTAATTTGGTGTATATGTATATTTTTCATGTTTATTCCTTTACGTTTATTTTTATAAAAATGGTGGGCCGAATCAGCAGTAGGAATTCTATATATAGGAAGTACATGTATGTTAAAACTGCAAATTTTATATAAAAAAACTGCAATCTTAAAATACGTGGTATAATATAATTATTTGAAAGGATGTTATTATAGATGTTGGATTTTACAGCGATTGATTTTGAGACAGCTAATAAATATACTAACAGTGCCTGTTCTTTGGCTGCTGTTACAATGCATGATCGACAATGTGTACAAGAGGCATATTCCCTTATCCATCCCCCATTTATGCGTTTTGATCCAGTAAATGTAGAAATTCATGGAATAACTGAAGATAAAGTAGCACAAAAACCAACTTTTGATGTGTTGTGGGCTGATATACGACGTCATTTGGAAGGCCGAATAGTTATTGCTCATTATGCGGTATTTGATATGCGTGTTTTGCGCAGTATGCTTAAAACGTACGAATTGGAACGGCCACAAATGCAATATGCTTGTACTGTGGAGATATCACGTAAAGTTTGGCCGGATTTACCAGACCATAAACTGAATACGATGGCCGATTATTTGGGTATTTCTTTCCAACATCATCAGGCTCTTGATGATGCAAGAGTGTGTGCGGCGATTGCATGTGCAGCGGCTGAAAAACTACATGCGGCTTCTTTTGAAGAATTAATGTTTCTTACAGGATTAACATTAAAACAGTTTAAGTAAATTGCTATATAGCGTTGGTTTTACAAAGAATGCAAAGTGATTATTGCAGAGTAATAGGATGAAATCACAATATAAAGAAAATGATGGTTTGAAAATCAGAAAAATGAAGGAAGAAACGTACGTTTGAATTTTTTCTTTGTTTTTCTGACTTTGTTTTTCTCTGTATTTTTAATAGCGTTTTATAATACAATGTACCGATTTATTTCGGATGTATTGCCGATAGAAATATCGAAATTGAGATGTAAACGTCCTCTTATTTTTAAAAAAAATTGCGCCTTACGTACTTTATAAAAAGTTTTTAAAATTTGGTTTTGAATAATTGATTTCGAAAATGCATACGGTTTAAAACGGAAGAGTTATCAAAATTCCGAAAAAGTAAGTATCAGGTAAACTAATAAAGAGTGAAACATGGATAGCTTACCCAAATTTTACCGCATCTTTTGAAAAAATGCTAATGAAATTTATATCAGAGGAAGATCCCATGCAATCTATTTTTAAATGGCATTACGAACAACGAATGGATACTGAAGTGGAAAGCAAGATTTGTGTCGAAAAATTAGAATGAAACAAAGCGTGTCAAGGATACCCGTCAGGTTGCCACGTTCACCGCTTTGAAATAAGAACAAGGTATGTATTGTCGTATCAGATGGACGTAAAGGCATGGTCAAGGCAGCCCGCGAAACGTTATTTGACTGCTTTTAGCAGTATTTTAAGGTTTATTTCATGCGTAACATATTGGGACATGTTCCTATAAAAAGAAAAAATATTTTGCCAAAAAACTCAAACAAATCTGGTTGCGGTCAGACTATGAAAGTGTTAAAAAATATGCCAATATATTCATGGGGGATTATGAACGGAAATAGCTGCCAAAGTTATAACTGCATTAGAAGAGGGGATGGGAGACTCGCTTTAGTTTTCAAGAAATGAATGCCAGAAAAATATCCTCTGCGAATTTTCTGGAGCGGTTAAATAAAGAAATCTGTCGCCGAACAAAGGTTGTTGGAATTTTTTCAAGTATGGATTTATTACTTTATTTTTAAGGCTTAGCATACCTTTTTTATGTGAGAAGTTTTAGTCATTTTATCTATTGTAGTATGCTAAATAAAACTGCAATAGTATGTAAAATAATGTAATAATTATATCGTATTATTAATAAATAAATTTAGATACATATGTATCAGAGGAATCTTGAATGTGTTAAAATATAAGAATCATAAAGTGGGTTGAAAGGATCTGTTACATTGCGATTTTTACATCATATACAGCAAGATTTAAAGCTTTTTATTTATTTACACGTCATCATAATGATATTCCGCTGGTCTTTTATTGCAATTTATTCAGGGCAATTAAGCGATGCCAATATGCACGACGTATGGCTGACTTTTTGGTTTGGATTGCGTATTAGTTTAAAGACCGCGGCAGCGTTTACGGCAGTATCCTTGGTTTTTGCAACAATACCAGTCAGCTTTTTAAAAAAATGGCCGGGAGACCGGATTCGCTTAATTTGGGGAAGTATCAGTACTGCTGTATTGTCTTTTTTATTTATGGTTCGGATTCCTTATTATCGGGTATTCCATCAATCCTATAATATTATGCTTTTCAATGGAATGAAGGATGATAAAACCGCTATATGGCAGACCATGATTAGTCAATATCAATTATGGCCGCGTTTGGCCGGTTGTATTATATTGGCAGCGATTTTGGTATATCTGTGGTATCGTTTTTCACAAACAAAAACATGGACACCTAAAAAAAATGTACGCCTTGTTGTTTGCGTTATTGTTTTATTTTTACCTGTGTTTGGTATTTTTTGCAGATTTGGCGGAGCGTTTAATTCAGACAGTGGAGTTCCATGGGAGGATGCGGGACAAACACGGTCACATTTATTAAATGAAGCTATACTTGATGATGGGCAGGCGTTATATAGAGCATATAAGACATATCAGCGTGCCTATAGCAAGGCTCAACGCAAGATTTCACCACAGGAGTTAAAGGATGCGATTCGTACTTTAGGGGGAAATCCCAATGCTAAGACGATAGATGAAGCTTTTTTGCATAAAGCATCAGGTTCTCCACTGAAAACACCGCCTAAAGATGTGGTGCTTGTTGTTGGAGAGAATTATGCGTTATGGCCTCTTTTACCACAATATCAAGACCTGGGATTATGTCTGAGTGGAGAAAAATTAGCGAAAGGGGGAGCTTCTACGTATCAATTCTTGGCGGCAGGAAACGGTACAATAACGTCACTTAATGGTTTGTTTACCGGTCTTCCTTATGTAGGATTAGCACCTAATTATATCCAAAATCCAGATGGAGCATATGGAATGGGTATTGGAATGCTTATGAAAAAAATGGGATATAAAACGGTTTTTTGGTATGGAGGATTAAGCAGCTGGCAAGATATAAAGGCATTTACTCTTCGAGAAGGGTTTGATGAATTTCATTGTTCTGATGAAATGCCGCCGCAAGATGAAGGAACTTGGGGAGTTCCTGATGGAGAACTATTCAATGCTATTCAAAAATATATGGCAAAGGATACGGGAAAAACCTTTCATATGATTATGACGACAACGAATCATCCGCCATTTGCTTATAATGTAGATGCTTATGGTTTTCCTCGCAAAGAAGTTACAGAAAAACTGCCTAAAACGATTCCAACAGATAAAGCAACAATTGACCAGTTAGGCCATATTTGGTATGCAGACAATGTTTTGGGTAAATTTATTGATGATGTTTCGGATAAGGACCCTAGTGCCTTATTTGTTGTAACCGGCGATCATGCAGAACGTTTTAATTTTGCTACGGATGTGTCTTTGCCGGAACTGAGTGGAATTCCTTGCTTCTTTTATGGCGATGGGGTTACTCCGAATATGCTGCCTCCTGAAGCGGCAGGAAGTCATCTACAGATTATACCGACTCTTGCGGAGTTCATTTTGCCGCAGGGTGCTGAATATGAAGCGTTGCTTCCACCGCTTACGAGGTCACAACAGGCGTTTAACTATCGATTGGTTATTAACAAGGGATCCATGATGGAAGAGAAAAATATGCATGATATGTCATACGAGAAATATATTACAGCGGCGCGTACTATTGCGATATGGCGTATTTTGAAAGGCAATGCAATACCTTAATATAAAGTAAAGCTGCCTTTCGTGCGTTAGCTATATAATCTAATGCACGAAAGGCAGTTTAATATTTATGCAGATAAATTATTTTTTTTCAATGTTTTGCAAATGCAATAAACAGGGTTCTATTTGGACGCCTTCACGGGGATCATTGCCGGATTGGTATGTATAATTGATACAATAATTCATAAAGCGGATTACTTTACTGACAGCATCATGAAGAGAAAAGTCTTTTAAAAGACAGCCGGTAAGAACACTCGTAAATAAATCACCGGTTCCACAGGTGTTGAAGGGAATACGGGGACTTGTGTATTCGTCAAACGAAGCAGTCATGCTATCATAACTGATATTTTTGATTTCATCATTTGAGGCAGGAACGCTGGTAATAACAATTTTGCTCGGTCCTAATGCAGATAATTTCTGACACCAAGTAGTTATTTTCTTAGTTGTAGGTATTTCTTCTTTATACGGAACATCAAGAAGTAAGCAAGCTTCGGTATAATTGGGTGTTATTACCGTAGCTTTACTGATGAGATGATGCATAGCTTCAATGATAGCTGGTTTGAATACAGGATAAAGATTTCCGTTGTCGGCCATGGCTGGATCTACGATGACTATAGTATCTTTTTTGGCAAAACGGGAAATGGCATCTTCAACGATAGAAATTTGTTCCGCATTTGCTAGAAAGCCGCTATATATAGCATCATATTCATAGCTATTTTTTTGCCATATATCCATAAAATGCCGCATATGAGGGGAAAAATCATAAAAATCGATATTATCATAGGTTAAATTATTACTGTATATGGCGGTTGGAAAAGGGCAAACTTGTATACCCATTGTAGATAATACCGGCAGTACTGCAGTTAAAGAGCACCTTCCAAAAGCACACATATCATGAATTGCCAAGACTCGTGGTGTTTTCATTTTATACCTCCTAATGTAAACTGTACTAATATTTTAATGCAAAATATGCATAGTGTAAATGGGACAGATGGGGAATATTTCTGTCCCTTATATATACTTTATTTTATTTAGAATGAGTATAATTTCTTGTCAATATACATGTCTCATGATAAAATATAAAGACATTGATGTCCGTGCTTTTGCATGGATTTTTTTGTTAGAAAGGAAACACTATGGATAAAAATCGACAAGGTAGAGCTCCTTTTGTAGAGGCTTTGGAAGCGTATGTACATCGACAAATGATGCCGTTTCATACGCCGGGGCACAAGATGGGAAAAGGGGCCTCTTGTTATCAGAAACATCTTTTTGGAGGAGCGTTAGCCCGGGATTTGGGATTGATGTATGCTTTGGATGATTTGTTCCAACCGGAAGGACCCTTGCGGGAGTCTATGCAGCTAGCATCTGATTTATATGGTGCCGATCGAACTTTTTTTTCGATAAATGGAACAACTGCTTGCGTTCAAGCGATGATATTGGCAGTATGCCGATGTGGGGAGGAAATCCTTATCCCGCGGGAATCGCATAGTTGTGTAATGAGTAGCCTTATTATGAGCGGAGCTGTACCCGTGTATATGGAGAGCCGTTTCGCACAAAAGGAACAAATATCACTGGGCCCGGATATGGATAGTTTACAAAAAGCTTTGGATAAGCATCCGCAGGCTAAGGCTGTTCTTTTTACATACCCCACTTACGATGGGATTGCGTGTAATCTTCGAGATATGGCGGCGTACGCACATAATAAAGGATTGGTGGTTCTTGTTGATGAAGCACATGGGGCTCATCTTCCATTTCATGAGGATCTTCCAGATACGGCATTATCTTGTGGTGCAGATTGTGTAGCACAAAGTACACATAAGTTAGCAGGATCATTAACACAGACATCGATGTTGCATTGCCGTAAAGGGTTTAGCGGTACCGGAAAAGTTGCAGTGGCTATGACTCTTGTTCAATCGACGAGTCCCAATTATTGGTTTTTGGCATCGCTTGACAGTGCCCGCTGTCAACTCGCGTTACAGGGAACGGAATTAGTGGGAAGTGCTGTTGAATTAGCTCGCGAGTTGCGTAATCAATTGAATAATATTGAAGGAATAGTTTCTTTTGGAAAGGAAATTCTTTCTTATCCCTGCGTAAGCGGATTTGATGAAACTAAAATTACTATCGATTTTTCTCGAATCGGTTTTTCTGGCCGACAAGCAGAACTTTTGTTGCGACAGCAGGGAATCGAAGTGGAGATGACAGCGGGAAATCATGTATTAGCGCTGATTACTATAGGCGATGATAAACGGAGCATTGCATCATTACTGCGGGCTTGCCAAAAAATAGCATGTGGAAAAAGACAAAAGACCATAGATATGAAAGAACCATCTTTGCCACACCCTGAAATAGTGATTTCACCGCAGAAAGCATGGAATGGGCAGGTTGAAGCAGTTCCCCTGACGGAAAGTGAAGGGCGTATTGCGGCAGAAACCATAACTTTTTATCCTCCTGGGATTCCGGTTATTTCTTTAGGGGAACGAGTTACTAAAGAATGTTTGGTATATATAATAGATAAATTGACTTATGGATATATTCCTCATGGGGGTTCAGATAAAACGTTGCAGACGTTGCGCGTCCTAAATTATTATGATAAAGAAGGGAGATAACATGGCAGGATATTTAATTATATTAGAAGGCGGCGATGCTTGCGGCAAGGCAACACAGACAAAACTTCTCCATGAACATCTGCAAAAAGATGGAGAGCAAGTACGGTCTGTCAGTTTTCCCGATTATGATAGTCCGTCCAGTACACTCGTAAAAATGTATCTGGGGGGGGCTTTTGGCAAAGATGCAGATGCAATTAATCCTTATGCAGCGTCGACTTTTTATGCGGTTGATCGATTTGCGTCATATCAAATGAAGTGGAAAACTTTTTTTAAGGAAGGCGGTATTATACTGGCAGATCGGTATACTACAAGCAATATGCTATATCAGATGATAAAGTTTAATACCACGCAGGAACGCCAGACATATTTACAATGGCTTTGTGACTTGGAATTTTATAAAATGGGACTTCCTGTACCGGATTTAGTTATTTTGTTGGATATGCCGTTGCAAGTAAGTGAAAAATTAATGTCTCAGCGAAAAGGAAAAACAGGTGGACGGACTGGTGATATTCACGAAAAAAACAGAGAGTTTTTAACTAAGTGTCATCATGCCTATCATGAACTTGCGAAAACTTACGGCTGGCAAAAAATTGACTGTACAAAAGGAGAAGAACTAAGATCACCGGATGATATACATCTAGATATTTATACGAAAGTAAAAGCACTGTTAAGGAAACAGAAGAATACGAATGAAATAATCTGAAATTATAGACTTTATAGGAAAATACTTTTATAATAAACTAGATAGACATTATTTTCGAGGAGGTTTTTGTGGTGGATGATTCATATTTTGCCGATATCATTGGCCATGACAGAATAAAAAAACGTCTGCGGCATTTAATTGAAATTGATCGAATGCCTCATGCGATTATTTTTACCGGATCCTCTGGCTTGGGAAAAACTAGTATGGCTGTAGCCGCTGCTTCGGCAATGGTACATCGTCGAGTTCTTTCCAATTGGAAAGAGTATGGGGAACAGTTTATTGTACAAGATCGAGATGATGTTTATTTTTTGGCACCTATGGGATCCATGCTTAAAGTTGATCAATTTCGTCAGCTTCAGGAAAAACTTATGCTTATGGGAGAACTTGGCAGTAAACGCATTTGCCTTATTGATCATGTAGAGACAATTAATAAGGAGTTTGCGAATCGCATGCTGAAAATATTAGAAGAGCCGCCGCTGGATGTTTGTTTTTTTCTTGTTACAAATCAAATTGATATATTGTTACCGACAATTATTTCCAGGTGTGTTGTTTTTTCTTTTGAACCCGTAGAAGATAAAGAAATGGCCGATGGATTGGTTCGCCTGCGAGGTGGTACCTTTAAAGACTATGAACAAGCGATTCTGTGGGGCGGGGGAAATGTGCGGACCGTACTGGATTTATTGGATGGGAAAGGAACGGAAAGTGTGCACTGTGCTCTGGAATTTCTCCGTCTTATGTCAAAGAATGCGTGTCCCTATGCGAAATGGCTGACGATATCAGTTGCTTTTACAGATAAAGATACAATGGGAATTTTACGTTGGATAGGTATTTTTTTGCGTGATATGATAGTTATTCGAAACGGGAGCACCCCGGATCAGATACGATTGAAACAATATAGAGAAAATATAATAGAATTGATTCCTTTTTGGTCTGATGAAGCGATATTTAATGGATTAGAAGCTCTTGATGCGGGGACAGAAGCTGTTTTGCGTCATGTTAATACACGACTTGTCTGGGATTATGTTATTATCCGATTCCAGCAATCAAAAGGAGGAATTTAGGTGATAGTTGTAGGCGTACGTTTTAAGGCAGCCGGTAAAGTATACTACTTTGATCCTACGGGTATCGAATTAAATATAAATGATGGCGTTATTGTGGAAACCGCTCGTGGTATGGAATATGGAACCATTGTTATTGCTCCCCGAGATGTTCCTGATAGTGAAGTAGTACAGCCATTAAAACCAATAATTCGTAAAGCAACAGCAAAGGATCAACATCAGGTAGAAAAGAACAGAGAACGAGAAAAAAAAGCGCTTTCGATTTGTCTTGAAAAAATTGCGAAACATAAGTTGCCAATGAAACTTATTGATGTAGATTATACATTTGATATGGGAAAGATTATATTCTTTTTCACTGCGGACGGACGTATTGATTTTCGTGAACTTGTGCGTGATTTAGCTTCGGTTTTTCGTACACGCATTGAACTCCGTCAGATTGGATTGAGAGACGAAGCAAAGATGGTCGGAGGGATTGGTTGCTGTGGCAGACCTTTATGTTGTGCATCTTTTTTAGGTGATTTTAAACCTGTATCCATTCGTATGGCGAAAGGGCAGGGAATGTCGCTTAATCCGACTAAAATTTCGGGTATTTGTGGAAGACTTATGTGTTGTTTGCGTTATGAAAATGATTTATATACGTCAGGCGAGCTGAAATGTACTAATTGTCAACACAGGTCTACAAAATCTGAAGAACAAAGCGCCCCGGTTGTGGGACAGCGGATTATTACCGATGAGGGATTGGGGACAATATTGCGAGTCCATATGAAGGATCATACTGTTAAAGTTCAATTAGAGTCAGGACATACTGTCAATGTATCTTGGGCGGATATTGCCGTTCCAGATCAAGATGATTAAACTTAATAAGCACGAACGTCTTGATGATCTTGTCCTTGATGGAATGAAAATTATACAGCGGGATGATCAATTTTGTTTTTCTTTAGATACAGTGTTACTAGCACATTTTGGAGATGTACCGTATGGACCGGTTCTTGATTTGGGAACAGGAACGGCGGCGATACCTCTTATTTTGACCGCGCGCGGAGCGAGAAATATTATTGGGATAGAGTATAATCCGGTTATGGCAGATATTGCTCACCGTAATGTTGAACTGAATAGCCGAAGTGATTATATTCGTATTACAGAAGGCGATTACAGGAAGTTAAAAGATTGGTTTTTAAGTGGTGCTTTTTCCGTTGTTTATGCCAATCCGCCGTACCGGGAAATAGGCAGGGGTGCAGAAAGTAAAATTGAGGGTGTTCGCCGGGCCTGCCATGAAGAAACTGTTTCACTAACGGATGTAATAAAAGCCGCACGCTATGCTCTTAAATACCATGGACGTTTTCGCATGGTCCATATAACGGAACGACTAACAGATGTATTGACAGCGATGCGAATGTATAATATAGAACCAAAGTCTTTGTGTATGATTCATGGGCGAATTCATAAACGGGCCAAGCTTTTTCTTATTGAAGGCATTCGCGGAGGGAAAACAGGTCTTACCGTGCAGCCTCCACTTATTGTTCATAATGAAGATGGTTCCTATACACAGGTCATCCTGGATTGGTATGGCAAAAAATGATATTAAAATAAAGAGGTATGCTATGGCAGAAGTATTTAAAAAAGGAACATTATATCTTTGTGCGACCCCAATTGGAAATCTTGAAGATATTACATATCGGGCTGTGCGCTGTCTCAAAGAAGCGGATTTAATTGCTGCGGAGGATACTCGTCATACAAAACTGCTTTTGCGTGTTTATGGGATTGAAACTCCCCTTACCAGTTATCATGAACATAATAAAGAAACAAAAGGACCACAGCTTTTAAACCGGATGTTGGCAGGAGATATGATTGCGTTAGTGAGTGATGCGGGCATGCCTGCTATTTGTGATCCTGGCAATGATCTTACTAAACTGTGTATAGAACATAATATTTGTGTTGTACCTGTTCCGGGAGCGAATGCTGGACTTACGGGATTGATTGCGTCGGGTATGGATACTACAAGATTTACCTTTATGGGTTTTTTGCCTAAAACAAAAAAACATCGGCAACCTGTACTGGAATCGATTAAATTTTACGAGGGAACATTGATTTTTTATGAAGCGCCTCATCGTATCCAAACAATATTAGCAGAAATTATAGATATACTGGGTGATCGTCAGGCTGTATTGTGTAAGGAGCTTACAAAATGCTATGAACAGTATTTTAGAGGAACACTGACCCAGCTTTGTACAATATTGCAAACTCAAGAGGTTCGCGGTGAATTTGTTATCCTTATCGAAGGAGCAAAAATTGACAAGGAAGACGTTAACGGAGATGCAGATTACGTGTCTCTGGTCCGGGAATTGATGGAACAAGGAATTTCTAAGAAGGAAGCTATCCGTACCGTTTCACGACGATGCGGTGTTTCTAAACGCAGTGTGTACCAGGCTGCGCTTATTATATAATCTGCCGGCTCATTTGCCAGCATAGGAGGGACATACATGTCTGAAAAAAAGAATACCTATTTTATTACTACACCTATTTATTATCCTAGTGCAAAACTTCATATTGGACATACGTACTGCACAACCATTGCTGATTCACTTGCACGATATCATCGTCTTAAGGGGGATGATGTGTTTTTTCTGACTGGATCGGATGAACATGGTCAGAAAATTCAGCGTGCGGCTGAAGCTAAAGGAATGACACCCATTGCATATGTTAATGATATTGTGTTGTTATTCCAACAGTTATGGAAAAAACTGAATATTTCTAATGATGATTTTATTCGTACGACAGAAAAACGTCATGAGATAGTTGTCCAAGAATTGATGCAGAAATCCTATGATAATGGAGACATATACAAATCTGAATACGAAGGCTGGTATTGTACACCTTGTGAAACATTTTGGCCGGAAAATAAACTTCCGGAAGGAAAACATATTTGTCCAGACTGTGGTCGTCCGTTGGAACTTGTTAAAGAAGAAAGCTATTTTCTTAAAATGAGTAAATATGCTGACCGCTGGCTTGCGTTTATTGATGAAAATCCTGACTTTATCCAGCCAGAATCGCGGCGCAATGAAATGATTGCTTTTGTTAAAAGCGGTCTGGAAGATCTTTGCGTTTCCCGCACGTCTTTTGATTGGGGAATTAAAGTTCCGTGGGATCCTAAGCATGTTGTATATGTGTGGTTTGATGCATTGGTCAATTATATTACGGCAGCTGGGTATCATGATAATCCGGAACGATTTAAAGAACTTTGGCCGGCAGATTTGCACTTGGTTGGAAAGGAAATTGTTCGATTCCACTCTATTATATGGCCAATCATGCTTATGAGTTGCGGATTGCCTCTTCCCAAAAAAGTTTTTGGACATGGTTGGCTTATTGTTGATGGTACGAAAATGAGTAAATCCTTAGGTAATGTTGTTGATCCTATTCCACTTATTGAAAAGTATGGAGCAGATCCGCTTCGTTATTATCTCTTAAAAGAAATTCGATTAGGGCAGGATGGTAATTTTTCACTTCCTTCTTTCATTCGCCGTATTAATGCAGATTTGGCAAATGATCTTGGAAATTTGCTGCAACGAACCTTGACTATGGTAGAAAAATATGAAGGCGGTGTTGTTGCGGCTCCTTCCATTGCGGAAACGGTCGATGATGATTTGTCGGCTTGTGGGGTTGATACCGCAAAACGTTTTGAAATTTTTATGGATGATATGAAAATTAATGACGCCATCAATGATGTATGGGTACTTATTCGACGTTCCAATAAGTATATTGATGAAACAATGCCATGGGTACTGGCTAAAGATAATCAAAAGCAAAAACGCTTGGAAACCGTGTTGTATAATCTAATGGATTCTTTACGGATTATAGCTATTCTCGTTAGTCCTTATATTCCGTCCAGTGCTGAAAAAATGTGGCAGCAGCTTGGTCTTGGCGATTTTTCAAATGCGACATTGCAGACGGCACAAGTATGGGGACAATATCCGGCAGATACCAAGATATCCAAAGGAGCGGCACTTTTTCCAAGATTTGAATTACCTGAAGAAACTGAAGAAAGTGAGGCGGCAAAACTTGTTTGTACTGCGGCAAAAGAAGTATTTAAGCCGGAAATTGAAATCGATGATTTTGGGAAAGTGGATTTACGTGTAGCGAAGGTTTTAGCTTGTGAAAAAATTCCTAAAACTTCTAAACTTTTGAAGTTAAGTCTGGATCTTGGAACCGAACAGCGTATCGTTGTTAGCGGAATTTCCCAGTTCTACAAACCAGAAGATCTTATTGGACATTGTATTATCTGCGTAACAAATTTAAAAGCGGCAAAACTTTGTGGAGTAGAATCAAAAGGCATGCTGTTAGCTGCTTCAGACGGGGATGGCAAGCTGCAAGTTGCATTTGTTGATGGTATGGCTCCGGGAAGCCGGGTGAGGTAAATGTTGTTTGATACGCATTGCCATATTAATGACACATCGTATGATGTAGATCGGCAGGCAATGTTACAGCGCGCTTTTGATGCTGGTGTAAGAGTAATGATGTGTCCGGGAACAGATATACGTACATCAGCAGAAGCAGTTGCCATGAGCCGCCAATATACGCAGGTATATGCGGCTGTCGGTATTCATCCGGAAGATGCTGCTAGTGCTGATTCTGAAAGTTTTACGCAAATTCGAAAATGGCTTGAAACTGAAAAGAAAATTGTTGCAATAGGAGAAGTTGGGTTGGATTATCATTGGCCGGAGCCTTCACATGAAGTGCAGCAAAAGGTATTTATTGAACAGGTAAAACTAGCGGTTGAATACAATATCCCTATCGATATTCATGATCGGGAAGCACATGGGGACACCATGAATATCCTGCGTCAATATGGCAAGGGACTGCAGGGTGTTTTTCATTGTTACTCAGGCAGCTTAGAAATGGCACAGGAATTGTTAAAAATGGGATTTTATATCGGTTTTACGGGTACTATGGTTTTTCCAAAGTCACAAAAATTGAAACGTATTGCTTCAGAGATTCCGCTGGATAGAATTTTAATTGAAACCGATTGTCCCTATCTTACGCCGCCGCCATTTCGCGGCAGACGAAACGAGCCCGCATATGTAAAATACGTAGCCGCTGAGTTAGCGAGACTTCGAGGGATGAAACTGGAAGAAATACAAAAAATTACCTTTGAAAACGGAAAATGTATTTTTAGAATTGATATATAGCCATGTTTTTTTTAACAGACTTCAGATACAGGAATATCTGAAGTCTGTTTTTTTGAATAATGGTTAGAAAATATAAGTATAATAATTGATGAAAATGAGCGAATACAGACATAAATTTATATTTATTATGTATTATATCGGATAATCATAGTTATATAGAATAAAGAATTTTAATAGTATCTATTTGATATAACATATAAAGGTATCATTTTTTTTGTTACACTATACATAGAAATATAATATGTCATATTAAGCGCTTAAAGAAAGCAGAATTTTTAAAAACAAAGCTATATTTTGTTTTGGTATGGTGTTTTGGGAGGAGAATGGTCTACTCTTAGTTTTATAAAATTATGGACATGATGCAAAATAGGGTTGCAAAAAGTATCCATAGGGATTATAATTGTCCCAATAATTAAATTAACTTGCCATTTTTAGGTAAATATCATAAAATATTCTTATGGAACTATTAAAATTAGAATAAAATGATTATTTGAAAGGATGGCAACTATGCTGGATTTTCGTATTCATACGTTTCTATGTGTTTGCCGCCACATGAATTATACTAAAGCAGCGGCAGAATTACGCATTACCCAGCCAGCCGTATCTCAACATATACGTTATCTGGAGAAAGAATATGGAGCTAAGCTGTTTAGTTATACAGGGAAACATCTTGCACTGACACAAGCAGGTCACATCCTTTTGAATGCAGCGGCAACGATTCGGCATGATGATTCTATGTTGAAACAACGGCTTCAGGATTTACAACGCAACAATAAGTCGATTGCAATGGGAGCTACGCATACTATTGGGGAGTTTTGTATTGTTGACAAGTTAGCGCGTTTTTTGAACCGCAACCCTAATTTAAATTTACGTTTAGAGATTGCTGATACGGAATATCTATTAAAATTAGTAGATGAAGGAAAAATTGATTTTGCTATTGTTGAAGGTTTTTTTGAAGTGTGTGAATATGATACGCTGCCTTTTGCTGAAGAACCCTTGATTGCTGTATGTGGACCCGATTACCCAGCAGAAGATATTACGGTTTGGAAAGATTTATTAAAAATGCGTATTATTATTCGTGAAAAAGGGGCTGGGGCCCGAGATTTGCTAGAACGGCATTTGGCAGAACACAATTTAACAATAGAAGATTTTGCACATCGAGTAGAAGCCGGTAGTCCTAAGGCAATAAAAGAGATGGTTTCTCGTAATTGTGGAGTCGCCTTTTTATATGAACATTCTGTCCGCAGGGAACTGGAACAAGGATTGCTGCGTCAAGTTCCTATCCGTCATTTTAATGTGCGACATGCGTTTTCTTTTTTATGGCGTAAAGGAAGTATGCATAAACAGACATTTAAAGATATTTTTAAGCAGTTGAAAAATTGAAGTTTGTTTTGTGATGGGTATATATTCTAGGGAGGGAAATATAAATTATGTTATATTCAACGGAAGTAAAGAACATGTGCTCTATTAAAAAGGGTGCATATCATGGACCGGCACCAATTCCAGAAGAAGGAAAATGGGTACAAGCTAAAGAAATAAAAGATATTAATGGGTTGACGCATGGCATTGGCTGGTGTGCCCCGCAGCAGGGTGCTTGCAAACTAACATTAAATGTAAAGGATGGTATTATAGAGGAAGCACTTGTAGAAACTATCGGGTGCTCAGGGATGACACATTCGGCGGCAATGGCTTCGGAGATTTTACCGGGCAAGACATTACTTGAAGCACTGAATACGGATCTTGTCTGTGATGCTATTAATGTTGCTATGCGCGAACTTTTCTTGCAGATTGTGTATGGCCGCACACAAACCGCTTTTTCTGAAGGGGGACTTCCTATCGGAGCCAGTCTTGATGATTTAGGAAAAGGTATGCGCAGTCAAATAGGAACTATGTTTGGAACAAATAAAAAAGGGACTCGGTATTTAGAGCTTACGGAAGGATATGTTACCAGAATGGCTCTTGATGAAGAAAAACAAGTGATCGGTTATGAATTTATTCATCTTGGAAAAATGATGGAAGCTATAAAAAAAGGTATGGAACCGGCAGAGGCAATGGAAAAAGCAAAAGGGCATTATGGCCGTTTTGAGGAAGCATATTCATATATCGATCCAAGAGAACAATAGGAGGGTTTAAACATGGAACTATTCGAAAGCTATGATAGAAGAATCGATAAAATTCTCGAAGTGTTGAGGGAGTACGGTATACATAGCGTGGAAGAATGCCGAGATATTTGTGCAGAAGCAGGGATTGATCCATATACGATCGTAAAAGAAATCCAACCGATTGCTTTTGAAAATGCTGGATGGGCATATACTGTAGGGGCGGCAATTGCTATTAAAAAAAATTGTCGTACTGCTGTGAAAGCCGCTTCCGCTATTGGGATTGGATTACAAGCGTTTTGTATTCCCGGATCTGTAGCGGATGATCGCAAGGTTGGATTAGGTCATGGTAATTTGGCATCCATGTTGTTAAAAGATGAAACCATGTGTTTTGCTTTTTTAGCGGGGCATGAATCTTTTGCAGCGGCAGAAGGTGCCATTGGTATTGTTCGCAATGCCAATAAAGCGCGTAAAGTTCCGCTTAGAGTAATACTTAATGGACTGGGAAAAGATGCGGCTCAAATTATTTCTCGTATCAATGGATTTACTTATGTGCAGACGCAATTTGATTATGTGACCGGAAAGCTTGCAATTGTTAGAGAAATTCCTTACTCTAAAGGTGAACGTGCGGATGTTTGCTGTTTTGGAGCTGATGATGTTCGTGAAGGTGTTGCAATCATGCATTATGCTGGTGTGGATGTATCTATTACGGGTAATTCTACGAATCCGACGCGATTTCAGCATCCTGTAGCTGGCACGTATAAAAAAGAATGCATTGAAATGGGGAAAAAATATTTTTCCGTAGCTTCCGGCGGCGGCACAGGCCGAACGCTTCATCCGGACAATATGGCAGCAGGACCGGCATCTTATGGTATGACGGACACTATGGGCCGTATGCATTCAGATGCACAGTTTGCTGGTTCTTCTTCTGTCCCTGCTCATGTGGAAATGATGGGATTTCTGGGTATGGGGAATAATCCTATGGTGGGAGCTTCTGTGGCGGTGGCGGTTGCTGTTGAAGGTGCGGCAAAAGAAAATAAATTTTAATATAAATATTGTAAAAACAACGACTTCAAAACATGTTAGAAGTCGTTGTTTTTTTGACGATATAACGTAAATGTGGTATAATAATTAACGTAATTAATGGGAATCATACAGTATAACAACAATATAAGGCTATCCTAAAAGTAATGTCAGTGTTCTTTTCGGATAGCCTGTTTAGTAGATATAAACAATTCACAATGATTAAATATGGGAAAGCATAAGCTTTATACTATCCAAAGGAAAGGAGTATTTGATGGGTAATTGGCAAAGAGTAGCAGGGATCACCTGTATAATTATGTTGACGGTTACGTCCTATTCGGGGGCAACATTTCATCCGGGAGAGCGGGGAAATCAGATAGCAGCTATTCAACAGGTATTAGGTATTGTTGCTGATGGCGATTATGGTTCGGGTACCATTCAAGCGGTCAAGAATTTTCAATCTAGTCATGGTTTGGATGTTGATGGAATTGTTGGTGCGCAAACGTATAAAGTGATTATGGGGTCTGATATTCCGGTAAATAATACAAGTCGTTTTGTACAAAAAAAAATTAATGAAATTGCAGATATGGGAGCTGCATCCCCTGCATCTGCAATAAGTTCGGATACTGTTATTACTGTTATTCAACAAGCACTTGTCAATAAGGGTTATAATATACCTGTTGACGGTGATTTTGGCAGTGTTACCGAGCAAGCTGTCAGACAGTTTCAGATGAGTCAGGGGCTTGACGCAGATGGAATTGTTGGTCCGACAACTTTTAGAGTACTTACAGGTCGTGAACTTACTACGGGTTCTGTTCGCCGCTATTCTTACAGCAGGAGTAATGATCGAGTCTATTCCTCCATGCGGGATCGGGTGCTCGGAATAGCCAATCAATATTTGGGTGTACCTTATGTTTTTGGCGGGAATACACCTAGTGGATTTGATTGCTCTGGGTTTACGCGATATGTTTATTCGGCAGTAGGTATTGACTTGCCGCGGATGGCAGATGATCAATATGCTATTGGCAGCTATGTCTCTTCCTCTATGCTGCAGCCGGGAGATTTGGTTTTCTTTACAACCTATGCTTCTGGAGTTTCACATTCAGGGATTTATATTGGAAATGATCAGTTTATCAGTGCGACTACTTCAGGAGGTGTTGCGATAGCTAATTTACACAACAGCTATTGGGAATCTCGATATATAGGTGCTAAGCGTGTGATCAGCTGATACAGAAAAAGCGGTTGTAAGTAGAATTTTTCTACGTTTACAATCGCTTTTTTTTTTATTTTATATAGGTGGAAGCAACGGCTATAATATCTTTTTTTGTAATAGAAGGGATATGTCCTGATTTAAACATATTCCAAATAGCTGTATCGTCTACAATCCATAAAGAAGGGCGTAGTTCTGTGCGATGATCCCTCATATATGCCATGGTACAGAGGGCAATATTACTTATCGGCAGACTTTTGAGTACATAGGAAAAGTTTGTTCGGGGAATTGATTTTGCAGGTTGTTTCCAGACATTTTCTATTTCTAATGTGTAATCACATTCGTGGTATCCATTGGAGATGGCTTCTTTTCCGATGTCTTCTGTATTTTTTTCCCCCATATCCATAAGTAAATAGTCATAAAACAGTTCTCGTTCCCATTTTTGAAGTAGGGCATCCCGACCTATTAAAATTTCACAAATATCTTCTCTGTACAAATGGATTAACTCTAATAAGAATGCAAAACGATGTTGTTTAAAGGTAAAATCACCAGCCGTTAAGAATAGTTCACGCATACGGATGTATATGGCGGTTTCTTGACGGTAGTCACTGTCAAATATACTTAGCGGTGTTTGTTGTCTAATATATTGATATAATTTTTTCTCCAAAATAAATGCTTTACGAGCCGCTGCTGTTCGTTTGTCATTCGTGGCCAGTACGTCAAGACGGGTGCGGTTTAAGAGATCTAAATAGTTTAAACCGGCAGCTACTGTTGAGATTGAGCTGAACTTCCCATTTTTTATTTGATGGTTAAATATTTCACAGATATCTTCGTTAGATAATACTTGATGGTACATGATTATAAAAACCTTCTTTCTTTTATGTTTGATTTTTAAAATATTCTTTGAATGATTCAACCCAAATTTTAGCAGGATATGATAAGAATCCTCGACTTTTCCAAGTCATGGCAACAGTCCATGTAATTTTGGGTTCAATTAAAGGAATCGAAACAATATCATCATTTGAATAATGAGTACAAATATTTTGCGGTACTAAGGCAATGCCTAAATGGATACGTACCATTTCTACGAGAAAAGTCCAATTACTGCTTCGGCAGACTACTTTGGGGTGTCCCATTACTTTTTGAAAATAGGCCTGGATAAAAGGATTTAAGTCAAACGTGGCAGGATAATATACAAAAGTTTCGTTTTTTATATCTTCTATAGTTAGTGTTTGTTTTAGAGCCAGTGGATGATTGCGCCAGACAACGATATTTAAAAGTTCTTTTTTAAAAATATAATATTCATAGGGGATGTTATAGCGCATCGGCAATATTATAAAACCAGCTTGAATCATTTCTTCGTCAATAGCCTTAATTGTTTTTTGGGAACTTATTTCCAGAAGTTCTAAGTTGATATAGGGGTATGTTTTTAAAAAATAACTGATAAAGGGAGAGAGAGAGGTTATGCTGAGCATAGAAGGAATCCCAATAGATAAATTCCCGGAATTTAAACAATGTGAAGATTCCATTTGTTCATTTATTTTAGTGAAATTATTCACGATAATTTCAACTTTAGGTAATAAATATAAACCAGTTTCCGTTAATTCAATTGTTTTTCCTTTACGATTAAATAATTTTGTATTCCAATTTTTTTCTAATGTTCTGATGCCTTTGCTAATAGAAGGTTGACTAATGTGCAAGGATTTTGAGGCTTTTGTAAAACTTTTTTTGTGAGCAACTTCAACAAAATAGGTTAACTGAAATAAATCCATAAATCATGACACCTCCTAAATAGGAACTATATATATTATATTAACACACTTTAGTAAATAAGAAAACGAATGAGTTATTTAATTCACATACTGAGAAAAAAGTATTTTATATCGATGATATATCAAAAATTGTAAAAAGTTGTATAATAGATTATATAAAAAATACGGAGGAATCAAAATGTCAGTTCGTTGGATCATGCATGTTGATATGGATGCATTTTATGCATCTGTTGAGCAACGAGATAATCCCGCATTACGGGGACTTCCGGTCATTATTGGTGGTTTAATGGATCGAGGTGTTGTTGCCACTGCTTCGTATGAGGCACGTGTTTTTGGAGTTCATTCGGCAATGAGCATGAAACAAGCACGCCGATTGTGTCCCAACGGTGTATTTTTACCAGTGCGCATGTCTTATTATCGAAAGGTGTCCTACCAGATACGCCTTATTATGTCGCATTATTCACCATTTATTGAACCATTGGCTTTAGATGAAGCATTTTTGGACGTGTCTGGTATGGAACGGCAATACCCAATGATAAAAGATATAGGTATTGCTATTAAAAATGATATTCATAAGAATATGGGTCTTATTGCTTCTGCGGGGATTGCACCGAATAAATTCTTGGCAAAATTAGCCTCTGATTTGCGAAAACCGGATGGTTTAATGTGGATTCCGTATGGAAAAGAACGGGAAATATTGGCACCCTTGCCAGTAAAACGACTCTGGGGGGTGGGACGCGTAACAGCAGAGGCATTAGAATCTGTAGGAATTCATACGATTGGTGATATTGCTGCAGTGGGGGTAAATGTGCTGCAATCTGTTACTGGGAATCAGGCAAAACGGCTTTACGAGTTATCGTGCGGTATAGATAAACGGCCATTGGAAGTAAGCCGTCGGCCTCAATCAATTGGCAATGAACATACCTATGAACATGATATTTTTGCTTTTGATGAGATCGATGAGCAGTTTCGAATATTAGCCAATGAAGTTTCCTGGCGCTTGCGACGACATCATTTAATGGGGCGAACGATTACAATAAAAATTAGGTTGGCATCATTTCATATGATAACTCGTTCACTCACGCTTCAAAATAATGGAACTTGCTCAGAAGAACAATTATATTTTTCTGCAAAAAAATTGTATAATAAAGCAAGGGTAGTAAAACCGATACGACTGTTAGGATTGACAGTAAGTCAGTTGCAGCCGCTTCAAATTCAAGGAGATCTTTTTTCTGAAGATGAAGAAATAAAAGGTAAAGTAGCGGAAGCAATTGATAAATTACAGCAGCGATTTGGTCGTAATGCTATTATGGAAGGTTTTTTGTGGGAATTATCTCATGATAAAAATAAATAAAATGTGTTTAAAATATTTTTAATTTTATTTAGCGAGGAGTAATGTGATATGTCGATCTTCAAAGTAATTGCTCATACAGATTCAAATAATAACGGTTATATTCAATATGATACGGAGACAAAAGAGTTGACAATATGTCTTCATGATTTGGAAAAAGAAGAACAAGTTCGAGCGTATTTAACAAAGGAAAGAGCGATGCATCGTTATGTGGGGTTATCGACTTTTGAGACGGTAAGCGCGGCACCTGTTTCCAGTTTAGAAAATTTAAAATTAGCGTTAGGGTATATATGGCTGGATTTGGATGTTCATATTGATTGGAGCCGACCAACGGAAGAAATCTAATAGGGAATAAGGTTATCCACAACTTATTCACAATTTATCACCACTGATGTATCGTCTTGTGTATAAACGAAAAAATATACGATAATAGTAAAATACGCGAAGTGTATAGCAGAAATGGAAGCGATAAAATGTGGATAACTTAAAAAAACAATGTATACTAATCGTGTAATTATATAGAAAATAAGCACAACCATGCGGATAATTATGATTATTTTCTATTTAGCGGCTAAAGTGGATATATTGTGGATTATTGTGGATAAATAATAGATATTGGCGTGTATGGTTTTGGAGAAATAAAAAAAATGATGATATATGTACAGCTTTTTACAAAAAGATAGGTGTCTTCTATAGAAAAGTATGAGTTATCCACAATTTTTATAAAAAATTTTCGTAGTGAAATACGTGGTATTCATTTGTTGTAATATATTAAGTATATAGTATAATATATGGTGCTGTAATAACGAAGTCTCCGAAGAATATGTGTTTGGAGACTTTATTTTTATATCGGGAATGTAAGGGGGCAGGTAATGATGAATTTGCCAAATATACAGCAATTAGAAAATTTTATTATTTACGGAAAAGTCCGTAATTTTACTGCCGCGGCAAAAGAAGCTAATATAACACAATCTGCCTTTAGTTTTCAAATGAAAAAGCTCGAAGAAAGGATAGGGGTACAACTTATTGTACGATCGAATAAAGGCAGTAACTTGACGGAAGAAGGAGAATTATTCCTGAAAAGAGTAGAAGTTATTTTTCAGAATCTTGAAGAATGTATTTGTGATATACAAGCATTGGGCGGTCAGACACTTTCTCTTTCTGTAGGGACGCTTATGTCATTAGGTGACGTGCTTATGAATCGTCATTTAGCATATTTTCAGAAACATCATCCGAAAATGCCTATTAGTGTATATAATTTAGAAGCACGAGAGCTTCTAAAACAGCTTGAAGAAGATAAACTTGACATTATATCGACTTTTTGTCTTCCGCAAATGAATATTAATAAATATGAACAGACCTTTTTTTGTACGGAAAAAATGGTATATTACGCTCCGAATATGCATATAGAAAATCCGACAGTTTCTGCCGATTATATGGCGAGACGTCCATTAGCGCAGTATTCGTCATATTATTTGATGAATACTAATATTCAAAAATATTTTTCATCCATAGATTGTCATCCAGTTGTACAAGCATGGTTTTCTACACCGTATGCGATTATGCAGTACTGTCAGGAAAATCTTACAGGGGCGTTATTATCTGAACGATTTCTTGTGGCTATGGGAGTTTATGAAGGATACTATGAAGTAGAACCAAAGTTTGATATGTCTTGTTATTTATTATATAAGCACAATAATCCAAAGTATAAAATGATGAAAATATTTATTGATTATATTCGAAGATTATATCAAGGTTAACTAGTATATAACGGGTTACCTGTCATTACATTATTTTATGCCTGCCATTATTTTTATTTGTTATACAAGAAAGACTATTAGGTATAAAATAAGCTCTATCAATTTAATGGAGATGAAACAGGGTATGAAGGAAACATCGTTATGGAATACAGATTTTCTATTGGATACGGGCATCAATTTTGTTGTATATTTGATTTATTATTTACTTATGGTTATTATTGCTGTCGTTGCAAAAGATCAGCTTAATGCGTCATTAAGTGAAGCCGGCTTAGCGTCTGGGGTTTTTATTGTTGGGACATTGCTAGCGCGGTTGCAATTAGGGAAAAACATTGAATTATATGGAAGGAAAAGAACGTTATACTGCGGAATTGTTTTTTATTTTGTTACTACACTTTTTTATTTTTATATTCCGAATTTAGAAATAATGTATGGGATACGATTTCTTAATGGTCTTGCCTATGGCATTATTTCAACGGCAACGAACACCATTATTACTAGTTGTATTCCTGTAAAACGTCGTGGTGAAGGTATTAATTATTATGGATTAAGTACTAGTTTAGCAGCAGCTATTGGACCATTTTTAGGAATGGTACTTATGTTGATAGCTAATTTCAAAATTATTATTATTATTTGTGCAATTTTGGTCGGATTATGTGTGATTGGCTGCTTCATGTTGCGAATCAATGAAATTCAATTGACGGATGAACAAATGAAACGTATGAAGAATTATTCTATAGATAATTATATAGAATCACATGTTATTGTTATTTCTGTTATTGCTCTTTTTATGGGTTTTGCTTATTCTAGTGTCCTTAGTTTTTTGGCAGCCTATGCTCGGGAAATCCATTTGGTTCAGGCAGGAACCTTTTTCTTTGTTGTATATGCTGTTGTTATTACGATTACGCGGCCTCTTACGGGAATTGTTTTTGACCGTAAAGGTGAAAATTATGTGCTGTATCCGTGTTATTTGTTTTTAGCGGTTGGCTTGTATATTTTAAGTATAACGGATACGACGTTTTTACTATTACTGGCTAGTGTTTTTGTCGGCTTAGGGTATGGTACATTCATGTCTAATGGCCAAGCCGTATGTATCAAATTAACACAGCCCCATCGTGTAAGCGTAGCTTTATCAACCTATTTTGTGTCGTTGGATTTGGGAATTGGCATAGGACCATATATTTTGGGGAACATGCGCAATGTGTTTTCTTTTTCCCAGCTTTATATCGTGGCAGGTATGATTGCATTTTTTTGTTTTATTTTGTATTTTTTATTTTATGGACGGAAAGTTTGCAGTAATAAAATTGCAGCAAGAACAATTATTACGATGGAAAAATCACCTGATTAGAAATTGTAGGCGAAATGAATGTGATGTTTTAAGAAGAAGTCATTTATTATACGTTTTTTGAAATAAAAAAATGCAGTACAAATTGAAATATATTATATAACTAAATTAAACAGATTCTTATATAAAAATAAGCGCCCCTTCGATAATGGAAGTGATGTGACTGTCTATTATGGGAGGGGTATTTTGTATAGGTAGTTCAGGACGTTTTCTATATGTTTTCTTTATGATATATAGATATTATGGACTGCTTTTAGTATAATTTTTCAGATGACAGAATATAAAATACATGGTATTATAGTGGTGCGCATAAAACACTGTGCGTGTTTGATGCGCCCATAGCTCAGCTGGATAGAGCAGCAGTTTCCTAAACTGCGTGTCGGATGTTCGAGTCATCTTGGGCGCACCATTTTTATGTGTAATGTGTAATTACAAGGATGATAGGAGTTGATAGTTGTGGCGGAAAATAAGGGTATGCAGGATGTTCTTGCATTTGAGCAGGAACCTTTGGCAGATTATGATCTTACGTTGCAGGAAGCCGTCATTGAAGCGCGACGCTGTTTACATTGTGCCGTACCACAATGCCGGAAGGGATGTCCTATTAATAATGAAATTCCACAATTTATACAGGAACTGTCTGCAGGAAATTTTGGTACAGCTGCAGAATATATTTCACATCATAATGATTTGCCGGCTGTTTGTGGACGTGTTTGCTCGCGGGAAATACAGTGCGAGGGTCATTGTATTTTGGGAAAAAAAGGAAAACCTATTGCCATTGGAAAATTAGAACGATTTGTTGCAGACGTTTCGATGACGGGTGGGTTTCTTCCTCAAAAAACAAATAAAAAAAATAATGGCAGAGTTGCCGTGATAGGCAGTGGACCGGCTGGTCTTACGGTTGCATATGAACTGGCACGCAGAGATTATGACATTACGGTGTTTGAAGAAGATGGACAGCCAGGCGGAATGCTATTATTTGGAATCCCTGCTTTTCGGTTGCATAAAAAATATATTTATCGTGAAGTAGAAGCATTGCAGCAATTGGGTGTACATTTTCAATATAATATAAAAATCGGTAGGGATAAGTCACTGGAAGATTTATTTGGTGAAGGCTATGAAGCGGTATTTGCTGGTATTGGTACATCTGTTGCATGGGGGCTCGGTATTGACAATGACCAAATAGAAGGGGTTGTTGATGCACAAGCATTTCTTCATCAGGTACAGCAAGTGCAAATGGGTGAAGAAGAGGTTACCAATCTTCCCATTCAAAAAGGTGATGCCGTAATCGTAGTAGGGGCGGGAAATGTTGCTATTGATGCTGCTCGGACGGCATTGCGGTTACAGGCTGACGTATCTATTGTCTATCGTCGTGCGGAGAAAAATATGAAGTGCCTTCCGTCGGAATATGAGGAAGCGAAAGCAGATGGCGTAAAGTTTCAATTTTATTCAGCACCTCGAGCTGTTGTTGGAATTCAGCATGTGGAAGGTCTGCAATATGAAAAGCAAAAAATACTTGCAGATGCTACGATGGTTCCCACCGGTGAATATGGAATTGTTCCGGCAAACAAAATTATTGCAGCTATTGGCAATCGTCCCGAAATAGACAGTATTCAATCATTAAAAGTAGAAGTGACGGATGACGGCTATATTTCGACGATGCAAAAACCGTATGGTATGACAACTCGTGCAGGTGTATTTGCCGCCGGTGATGTTGTCCATAAACCGGCAACGGTTGTGCTGGCTATGCGTGAAGCAAAAAAAACAGCGGCAGGTATTGACCGGTATATACAAGCGAAACATTTGTTGAATGGTGTAGAGTGATCACATATATTTTCTGTCTTCAGGAGGGTGACTCATGTCGCTTTTATTACAGCAGATTAAGGAAGCAAATAATAAATTTGTAGCGTGTCAACTAAAATCAGTTAAAGCACCTCTTTGCAAGTATCCAACGCGTAAATTGGCAATTCTTGCCTGCATGGATACCCGTCTTGTATCTTTTCTAGAGCCGGCAATGGGAATTTCCCGCGGAGAAGCTAAGATTATCAAGGTGGCTGGCAATGTGGTGTATACGGATTTTGATAGTGTCATCGGTAGTTTGATGGTTGCGGTATATGAACTTCAGGTGCAGGAAATTATGGTTATGGGGCATGATGATTGTGGAATGCTGCGTACTACGGCAGCCAGCTTGTGTGCTAAAATGAAAGTACGAGGTATTGCTGAGCCGGATATTGAAAGAATTCGTCCACAACTGCAGAAATGGGCAGATCCCATTGAAAATATCACGACATCGGTTATGACAACGGTAGCATGTTTACGAAAAAATCCGTATTTGCCTGCGGATGTTTTGATTCATGGGGCCGTAATTCATCCAGATACAGGCCGGATTACGATTATTTCAGATGGCTCAAACTTGGAATAAAGGAGGCGATTTCTTTGGGTATTATAGAAGAACGGATGCATGATCATGAAGTTGTTTTATCTGCGACAAAGATATTGCAGCCCGAGATCAAACGAGCGGGAGCGATCATCAGTAAAGCTGTTGCGGAAGGCCATAAAATCCTTTTTTGTGGCAATGGCGGAAGTGCAGCTGATGCACAACATTTAGCGGCAGAATTTGTAGGACGCTTTCAGAAAGAACGAAAAGCACTTCCTGCCGCAGCCTTGACCGTAGATACGTCCGTTCTTACAGCGGTTGCCAATGATTATGGGTATGAAACGATATTTAAACGGCAGGTTGAAGCGTTGGGACAGGCAGGAGATGTATTAGTTGGGATTTCCACGTCAGGTAACAGTGCAAATGTTTTGTCGGCAATGTATGCTGCCAGAAAATACGGTCTTATGGTTATTGGTATGACAGGTATGGGAGGCGGTAAAATGGCAGCAATCTGTAATGTATGTCTGGCTGTTCCGTCGGAAGTCACAGCAAGAACCCAGGAAATGCATATTATGATTGGTCACATTCTGTGTGAATTAGCGGAAGCGGATATATGAAATAATAGTAAAGTAAATTTGTTAAACAAAAGAAAGAAGCAGAGAATGTACATCTATTTCTCTGCTTCTTTCTTTTGTTTGCAATACACATGATTATATGGACGAATTTAATATCCGAGATTTTCTCCGACAAGAATTATTTTAATTCTATTTGCAGGTTTGCAGAACCGAGTGCGTACTATTTGGCAGCATATCGTCTGTGGACTTAGACAGTCGGTACACATTCCGGTTATAAAGCAAGGTGTTTTTGTACCGGCAAAACGCTGAACATTGATAGGTGCTGCTACGGAACGGGCGCGAGCAATAGCGGTATCTACAGTAGGTTTAATTTTATTCATGCCAATGATTGCAATGACTTGTTTGGGACCATAACAAAGGGCTGCGACACGGTTGCCATTCCCATCAATATTAAATAACTGTCCATCTTCACAAACAGCATTAGCGCTCATAAGAAATGTATCACAGAGCAATGCGTTGCGCATTAATTCAATACGTTCTTCCGGGGATTTAGCATTATCGCGGTTGATAACGGTGTAACCGTGTTCCAAAATATAAGGTCGCAGCCCTATTTCATCAATAGAGACGGAACCGCCCCAGGAAATCACATCTTTTTTGGAAATAAGAGACAATGCTTTTTCTAATGCATTTTCCTTAGTAGGGCAATAATACGCTTCAAAATTTCGCTTTTCGAAAGCTTTGGCTACTACGGGACCTTTCTTATCATACATTATGTGCATCATATCAGATCTATCCATTTTTATTCCTCCCTGAAAAATTAAATAACTAAGAATATAAATGCTATTGGCAGAAAATAACATACTGGTTAGTAGCGGAATTATTCATTGATAAGAGATTTAAAAGCCGGATCGCTGCGGATAGAGTCAAAGTGAGACTGTGTACGAGCAGCCTGTTTTACATTGATGTTGTCCAATGACATTGCTTTTTTTAAATATGTGACGGCTTCTTTTGCTTGGCCTTTATCTCCATATATTGTAGCAATTCCATAATAACTCCATGTATTATCAGGTTCTTTTTGAATAACCTTTTGAAACCAGTAGATAGATTCGTCATAGTTTTTGTTAATTTTTAATGCTAAGGCTAAGTCGTAAAAAGCAGCTACATAATTGGGATTTTTTTGCAAAGCACTTTTGATTAAAGCAATTCCCGAGGTAATATCCTGCGTACTGTTGTTTTCATTACCTTGCATGGCTAAAGCAATTCCTTTTCCAGAAAGGGCTTTATAATTATTTTTGTCGATAGAAAGGGATTTATCATAAAAAAATATTGCTTCATTATAATTAAATGATTCATATGCGGTTAGCCCTTTTTGAAAAAGCTGCTCCGATTGCGGATCAATCGAAGGAATTGCCGATGCCGCAGATGAAATAGAAGATGCCAAGGGTTGCGTTGAGTTAGGAAAACTGCCGCAACCGCTTATCCCTAATAGGAGAGCTGTAGCTATAAAGAAAAACGATTTACATGAATACATAAGAAACTCCTTTCTTTATATATTATACCATATAAGGTACAGTCTAAATAAAATATAAACGTTTTTCCATACAATTGTCTGTCGAAAAAAATATATATTTTGTATAGTTTATCATATAGCCGTAAAGCAAGGTCGTGTATTTTTTAAGATAAAAATCGAACACATATAATATCTTAATGTTGTAATATTAGCATATTAACTATGTATTTTATATATAATTAAAATACATAGTTAAAGGTTTAACTTTGCTGTTTTTGCAAGATTATTGAAAAAACGTTAGTTCTTCGTTATAATTAAGAGGATAAGATAAACGTTTAACTTATGCAGGAAATGTTCATTCTATAAGGAGATGTTGAAATTGGCAAAACACATAATGAAAACCATGGATGGCAATGAAGCGGCAGCATACGTATCCTATGCATTTACGGAAGTTGCCACGATTTATCCGATTACTCCCTCCTCGCCGATGGCGGAACACGTTGATGTATGGTCGGCGCAAGGGAAGAAAAATCTTTTCGGGCAGCCGGTTAAACTCATGGAAATGCAGGCTGAATCAGGAGCGATAGGGGCCTTGCACGGAGCACTTGAAACCGGATCTCTGGGGACATCTTATACCGCTTCACAGGGACTGATGCTGATGATCCCGGTCATGCATCGTATTGCCGGACAGTTTAAACCGGCTGTTCTTCATGTGGCGGCTCGTACAGTGGGGTCTCATGCCATGTCTATTTTCGGGGATCATTCTGATGTTATGGGGTGCCGCAATACAGGCTGGGCCATGTTATGCAGCTCCAGTGTTCAAGAAATTATGGACCTTGCCGGAGTCGCACATCTTTCCACGATTAAGGGGCGGGTGCCTTTTCTGCATTTTTTTGATGGATTCCGGACATCTCATGAAATTCAAAAAGTTGAAGTCATGCCATATGAGGAACTGGGAAAGCTGATTGATAAGAAAGCACTGTATGATTTTAAACATACCGCCCTTAATCCGGATCATCCGTGTATCCGGAGTTGTGTTAATAATCCGGATATTTTTTTCCAAGCACGGGAAGCAGTCAATGAACATTATATTAATCTCCCTGACATTGTACAGTCTTATATGGATGAGATCAATAAACTAACCGGGCGTGATTATAAGTTGTTTAATTATTATGGTGCCCAAGATGCGGAACACGTTATTGTTGCAATGGGGTCTGTCACGGGAGCTATTCAAGAAACGATTGATGAATTAATGGGGCAAGGACAAAAAGTAGGTTATCTGCAGGTTCATTTATACCGGCCGTTTTCATTGAAGCATTTCTTTGCCTCTTTGCCGGATAGTGTGACCACGCTTACTGTCCTTGATAGGACCAAGGAACCGGGAGCTGTAGGAGAACCGCTTTATGAAGATGTTTGTGCGGCTATTAAAAATAGTGACCGGAATATAGCTATCTTAGCGGGCCGGTATGGGTTATCTTCTAAAGATGTACCGCCGGCACATATTAAAGCTGTATTTGATAATATGGATACACCACAGTCAAAGCAGCATTTTACAGTCGGGATTCAGGATGATGTAACCTATTTATCACTGCCGATTAAGCCGATGACCGTTGATACGACGGGAACTGTGAGCTGTAAGTTTTGGGGGTTTGGATCCGATGGGACTGTGGGGGCCAATAAAAATTCCATTAAAATTATCGGGGATAATACCGATATGTATGTGCAAGCGTATTTTGAGTACGATGCAAAAAAATCAGGCGGTGTTACGAAGTCACATCTCCGGTTTGGCAAAAGACCTATCCGTTCGACATATTATGTGACAGCTGCTGATTTTATTGCCTGTCATAAAGAAGCATATATGCATAGTTATGATATTGTCGGGGAACTTAAAGACGGAGGGACCTTCTTATTAAACTGCAGCTGGGATATGTCTGAATTGGAACAACAGCTTAGTCCGGAGGTTAAGCGTCAAATAGCTCAAAAACATATTCACTTCTATACGATAGATGCCACAAAAATTGCGAAGGAAATTGGATTGCGCAACCGAACGAATACAGTTCTCCAAGCAGCCTTTTTTAAACTGGCAAATGTTATTCCTATTAATGAAGCAGCGGCATATATGAAGGAAGCCATTCAAAAAACGTATGCGGCGAAGGGAGAAAAAATTGTCTTTATGAATCAGGAAGCGGTAGACCGTGGTGTTTCCGATGTGGTGGAAGTACCTATCCCCCAAGCGTGGCAGACGATTGCAATTCCGCATGCGGCAGAAGCAGATGACAGTATTCCTGATTTTGTTAAGAAAATAGTGATGCCGTCCAATGCACAAAAAGGTGATGATATACCGGTTAGTGAATTTATGCCGTATGTTGATGGATCCTATCCGTTGGGAAGTTCACAATATGAAAAACGCGGCATTGCTGTCGATGTACCGCAATGGATTCCAGAAAACTGCCTGCAGTGCAATCAGTGTGCACTCGTTTGTCCCCATGCGGCGATTCGGCCGTATGTATTGGATGAACAAGAGCAAAAAGCAGCCCCGGAAGGGTTTGTTACAAAACCAGCTGCGGGGAAAGGTCTTGAAACGCTGGGGTTCCGTATGCAGGTATCCCCGCTTGATTGTTATAGCTGTGGCAGTTGTGTCAATGTGTGTCCGGCTAAAAATAAGGCATTGGTATTGAAACCGTTTGAAACACAGAAAAAAGAAGCAGATAACTGGACTTATGCTCAAACCATATCCGATAAAAATACCGGTCTGGATAAATTCAGCGTTAAAGGCAGTCAATTCAACAAGCCTTTGTTGGAATTTTCCGGAGCTTGTGCAGGATGTGGGGAAACACCTTACATGAAACTGCTGACACAGCTTTTTGGGTCACGGATGTTTGTAGCGAATGCAACGGGGTGTACACAAGCCTGGGGATCGGCACTTCCCTGTATTCCCTATACGACGGATAAGAACGGACATGGACCGGCGTGGTCAAATTCTCTGTTTGAAGATAACGCCGAATTTGCTATGGGAATGTACTTATCTTTATCACAGCAGCGGGAAGCGATTGCCGAACGGGCGAAGGCACTGCTGCCACTGGCAGACGGGGAATTAAAAGATGCGGTGCAGCATTGGATTGATTCTTTGGGAATTGAGAATGAAGGAGAAGTAACCAGCGATATCAGCAGGGCGTTTATTAATGCACTGAACCATACACCGCTGGAAGGAACAGCAGCAGAACTTAAAGAATATTTATTGGCGCATGAAGAACATATTGCCAAGAAGACGATTTGGATGTATGGCGGCGACGGCTGGGCATACGATATTGGTTATGGCGGATTGGATCATGTCATGGCAACTGATGCCAATGTCAATATACTCCTTGTGGATACAGAAGTATATTCCAATACGGGGGGACAGTCTTCGAAAGCCACCCCTATAGGAGCCGTAGCTCAATTTTCGTCTGCGGGCCGTCGATATAACAAAAAGGATTTAGGACGTCTTCTCATGACATACGGGCACATTTACGTGGCACAAGCGGCGCTGGGTGCTAACCCGGCACAGCTTATTAAGGCAATTAAAGAAGCAGAGGCCTATAATGGTCCGGCAATTGTTATTGCGTATGCGCCTTGTATCAGCCATGGTCTTTCGAAAGGAATGGGTTTCTCTCAACTGGAAATGAAGAAGGCGGTTGACTGTGGGTATTGGCATTTGTATCGGTATAATCCAGAACGTATAAAAGAAGGAAAAAATCCGTTTATTCTTGATTCTAAGGAACCAACGGGTTCTTTCCGGGAATTTCTTATGGGAGAAACACGATATGCTGCCTTAACTCGGACATTCCCAGAAGTAGCAGAGGAACTTTTTGCTAAAGCGGAAGCAAATGCTAAACAAAAGTATGCTATCTATAAAAGAATGGCTGATGAATAATAAAATTAAAACTATATTTTGTCAAAAAATAATATTTATTTTAGTCTGCCTCTCACATAATACTGTTTGAGAGGCAGATTTTTTTTGTTAGACTTGATATATAGTACAAAAAAATTGCAAGATCGTTTTTTTATTTATATGTGAATTATGTTAAAAAATGTGATATAATCAACTATCATAAAGATTCAGAACAGGAGGAATGCCAGTGAAGGCGGTATTTATCGACTTCGAGATGAATCCGATTAAACGGGAACAAAGACAAGCCCGCCGGATTTGTGCGGGAGAGATTATAGAAATAGGTGCGGTTAAACTGAATGAACAGGGAAAAGAAATAAGTTCTTATAAAGAATATGTTCGCCCAGAATATACCACCGAAATGGATAATACTTGTCAGCAATTGACCGGAATTACCATGTCCGTCCTATCTAGAGCAGATCATTTTAGGACTGTATATAAAAGGTTTTTGAAATGGTGTAATGCTGAAGAAGTAAATAACTATGAAATTTATGCTTGGAGCGAAAGCGATTGGCGCCAGCTTAATGGGGAGCTTCTACTCAAACAAATGGATATTACTGATGCAAATGTTCGTTGGATGTTAGCGCATTGGCAAAATTTTCAACAAATTTATTGTAATATACTTGGGTTGGATCAAGTTATTTCATTAGATAAAGCGGTCAGCACGTTGGGAGAAAAATTTGATGGTCAAATGCATGACGCACTTTGGGATGCTCGCAACACATCAAAATTGTATGTGATTTCAAAAGAAAAAAAAGAATTAAATAAAATAATAAAACCTATACTGGAAGCGACAAAGCCGTCTGAACCGTTAACGTATTCTTTAGCAGATGCCTTTCAAACGGCCAGAGAGCGTTAACTATGTTATACCTGCGGTGTATTGCTGCAGGTATTATTATTTAAGCAATCTGGTAATATGTCAACTCTATAAAAGAAAAGGTTTCAAAAGGATTCCCAGAAAATGAGTGCTCGTTTATGTTGATGAATTTTTACTTCATCATATTTTTTTTGTAGAATGCAGCAACTTCGCCGCATTGATTTTTTACATGGCGGGGTGCTTCAATCAGGTAATACCTGAGATAGGCATTGCCAGCTTTTGAACGTGGTGTATCGTCAGCCTTGATCCCAGTTTCATAGGTCGAGAGCCGTATGAAGGATGAGGCGATGACAAACGCGCATCGACATAGTCGTTCTTGCCGAGGTCAATAAACGATTGCTTGTAGTTTTTAATGGTCTTCGGATTCAAGCCGTATACCACAGTGTGGAACGGAGTAAGAACTTCACAGGAAGAGAGATGGTTCGCGGCCTGTATGCCGTAAAATAACGTAGATTCAAGAGCTGCCACACGTTGTGCAAGATTCTTACGGGAACGCAGATCTCTGCGAGTCGTTTGGCAAGTTCTACCGCACCGGGTTGGTTAAGAGTAGAAAGAAGATCCGCCTTCTTCAAAGTAAATCACCTCCTTTTCGGCAAGAGTTGGAAAAGTGAATAAGGAATAATCCTGATCTTAATTGCTGACCGTACCCTCGTTAATAAGCATTCACTCGTGAGAGGCAACGTTGCTGGAAACCACTCTCGCCCAGGGACGTAACATCTGTGTAAGCGGTATTTGACACTAAAGCAGGCGTCAAGCTTCTTGAGCAGTCACCGATAGGTGCCGCAAGGGAGAAAAGACGTAACCTTGACCATAAATCTCTAAAAGTAATTGTAGCATCAGGAATTCCATATTAGAAGTTTTACCTTGTAAGCAAGGCGGAAATCTTGCTTACAAAATATATTATACGAGGGGGAGCATTATGAAACTGTTTTCTTCATATCATCAATTTTTTTCTCATGTTTGGATATTAACAAAAAGTTATTGGAAATCAGAAGAGAAAAAGAGTGCTTATGTACTTTTGACAGGAGTTGTATTGCTTACCATAGCTATTGTTGTTATGCTGGTATTGTTGAATCAATGGAATAATACTTTTTATACGGCATTGCAAGAGTATAATACGACTGTTATCTTTAATGAATTAATACATTTTTCATGGTTGGCAGCTTTATACATAATTTTTTCTGTGTACTCCTTTTATCTACAGCAGGTATTAGGATTGCGATGGAGAAAATGGCTGACGGCGCAATATCTTGAGTGTTGGCTTAAAGGAAAAACGTATTATCGATTACAGATGTTTGGAACGACAACGGATAATCCAGATCAACGTATTAGTGAAGATATTAATCTTTTTGTAACGAAAACCATTGAATTGACAGTAGGTTTTATTAAGGCAATTTGTGTATTAACGGCGTTTATTATTATTCTGTATCAAATATCAGGTACATTGGAATTTACTCTTATGGGGGTGAGCTGGCATATCCCTGGATATTTAGTATGGATTGCCATTTTATATGCCGTCATTGGTACATGGCTGACACACCGAGTAGGATATCGGCTGATGAAGCTTAATTTTATTCAACAACGCTATGAAGCTAATTTTCGATTTAGTATGATGCGTATGCGGGAAAATGCCGAAAGTGTCGCTTTTTATGGAGGAGAAAAACAAGAGTGTCATATATTTCGTCATCGTTTTAGGATGTTGTTAGATAATTTTTGGAAGATTATTCAAAAGAAAAAGCAATTGATTTGGCTTAATAGCGGATATTCTCAAATTGCAATTATTTTTCCTTTTATTGTCGTTATGCCACGATATTTATCTAAAGCAATTTCTTTGGGTGGTCTGATGCAAGTAGCAAATGCTTTTGGCAAGGTGCAGGAATCACTTTCTTATTTTGTGGACATGTATGCGATACTGGCAGAATGGAAAGCTGTTGTTGATCGTCTTACAAGCTTTAATAAACATATGAAAGAGATTTTGTGGGAAGAAAAAGAAAACGAAGATGTAGAACAATCTTTTTCGGACGGTGGGTTGGAACTGTTTCATTTTGGTATATACCTGCCGAATGGAGTTCCCTTGCTGGAGGATGTTACACTGCGATTTACCGCAGGAAAAAACATTCTTATTCGCGGCGTCAGCGGCAGTGGAAAAAGTACCTTTTTGAGAGCCATTGCCGGAATATGGCCGTATGTATCAGGAAAAATAAATATGCTGCCAAAAGAGCAAACTATGTTTGTTCCTCAAATACCTTATCTGCCGCTTGGCACATTGCGGCAAGTATTATTATATCCGGGGGACATGGAATTTTCTGATCAGATAGTAAAACAGTGGATGCATATCTGCCGTATTGCGTATCTATCGGATCAACTTGATGTAGAAGCTGATTGGAATCATGTTTTATCTGTAGGAGAACAACAGCGGCTGGCTTTTGTTCGGGTCTTTTTGCAAAAACCGACCTGGATTTTTTTTGATGAAGCGACATCTGCTCTTGACGAAGATACAGAAGCATATCTGTACCAGCTCCTGCAAAAACAATTGCCAAAAACAACTTTTGTCAGTGTAGGACATCGAAGTACGTTAACGCTATTTCATTCGTTGATTTTGACGCTGCATAAAGACACGCGGCATATTACCATGGAGATAGCAGACGTATAAGTCGTATTGAAAGGAATAGGGATTTCGTATGGGTGCAGCAGAATTACGCATAGTATTTATTTTTGTTGATTTGATATTGCCGCTTGTTGTTGGATATGGATTAAAAAAAATTAATAGGCTTACAGCAGGACAGTGCAATTGGTTGATTCGCTTTAACATTATCGTTATATTTACGATTTTGTCAATTCTTAGTTTTTGGGTTATGCCTCTTCGTGCGGAATTGATTATGCTGCCTTTCTTCGGATTTTTTTGTTCGGCAGTGCCGCTTGGAATTGTTTATTTTTTTCATTTACAAAAAAAATTTCCTGATATATTAGAACAGGGAAGTTATATTATTACAGCCATTCCGGCTAATATTGGCACGATGGGGGGCTTGTGTGCCTTTATTTTATATGGTGAAGTCGGATTTGCTTATGCACAAATGGTTGGCGTATTTCAAAATTTAGTGATGCTTTTTGTTTGTTTTCCTATGGGATATTATTTTAAATTTCGCAGTATACATACAGATGAACCATTTGCTATGGGAAATTTGAATTGGCGCAGTGTATTTATCAACTGGAATCAAATATCTGTAATGGGGATGTTGCTTGGTATTGTACTTTATATTATGCATGTACCTCGTCCGGAAGTTCTAAACATGATGTTTCAGGCCTTGGTCCATTTTGGCGCTTGGTTTGCTTTGATACCTATCGGGTATATGATTGATTTTTCAGGTCTTAAAAAATATTACTGGAGTACCTTTGACTTAGTACCTATTAAAATGATTGTTACTCCGGCCATTTGTTATCTGATAGCCTCTTTATTTACGAGAGATGCTGTGCTTTTAGGTTCCGTTATTATTTTAATGGCGGCGCCTTGTGCGATCAACGCCTTGATTACAGTACGATTATACGGGCTTAATATAAATTTATCTATGGCTCCTTTTATTACTACTGTAGGTTTGTATATTTTAGTTTTGTTTCCAGCCTTCTATCTTTTTGTTGTAAACGGTATATTGCCATTTAAATAAATTAGGCATAAATATAGTTTATAGTATGTTCATTATTTGCGGTAAGATTCAAAAGAAGAGTTGTGTTTTGACTCTTCTTTTTTGTTTTTAAAATATTTAGAAAATTGAAATAAATAAAATGTGAATTTATTGAATTCACAAAGACGATTCCATTTCAAAATAGTCTACTTGTTCGTTCTATTATTCATACCTGACTATTTTACAATATAAACATAGAATATACAAAAACGGATGAAGGAGAGGATGCTGAAATTACAGGTGAAAACTATCACAAAGTTTTTTTCGAAGGGAGATGGCTTTATGGCTACGAACAACAAACATTTTACAGATTATTTTACAGATTTTGCTCAAAAATGGGTTCCAGACTCATATGTTATTGCATTAGTATTGACTATTGTGGCATTTATCCTTGCTAAAATATTTACCCCTGCAGGTCCATTTGATATTGTTATTTCTTGGGGGAAAGGGTTTTGGACGTTATTAGCATTTTCTATGCAGATGTCTTTAATTGTTATCACTGGTTATGCGCTGGCAACAACGCCGATTTGCAAAAAGTTGATATCGTCGGCTTGCAGTAAACCGAACTCGGCAACTTCCGTGTATGTTTACGCAGTTATCCTTGCCTCCATTGGTTTTTATTTGAACTGGGGTTTTGGACTGGTATTTGCAGCTTTGATTTCTAAAAATCTTGCGATTCAAGCAGGAAAAAAAGGAATTAAAATTGATTATCGGTATCTCTGTGGAGCGGCATGGACTCCGTTCTATATTTGGCATATGGGACTTTCTGGATCTGCACCATTACTAGTTGCGACGGCTGACCATTTTATGGTCAAGGAAATAGGAATAATTCCTATTTCTCAAACTATATTTCATCCATACAATTTAATTTTAACAGCAATTTCCGTGGTGGCTATTATCATTCTTTTTGGATTTATTCTTCCGCCTCGTGATGAAACAAAAATGATTTCTATTACTGAGTTCAATCCAGAACTTGCAAAAGAAGAAACAGCAACTGCAGCGGAAAAGAAAGTTATTAAAACACCGAGTGAATGGGTAACATATACACCATGGTGTTCTTATATAGTAGGGTTAATGTTTTTGACGTATTTATATTATCATTTCTTTGTTATTGGAATGTCTTTAGATATAAATGTATTAAACTTTTTGTTCCTGACGTTGATTATTTGGTTATATGGATCACCGGCAGAATTATTAAAAGCAGTTAAGGCCTCTACTCCGGCGGCTTGGGGGGTTATTCTTCAATTTCCTTTTTATGCAGGTATTTTTGGGATTATGAAGTATACAGGTCTTGTTGATACCATCTCAGCATGGGTAATTGCTTTCAGTACAGAAGCTTCATTTCCGGCTATTGCCGCTATTTTGACCGGATTTATCAGCTATTTTATTCCTTCCGGTGGAAGTAAATGGGTTATTGAGGCACCTTTTCTTATTCCGGCCGGTCAGGCTTTAGGTATTCCCGATGCACAGACGGTTATTGCATATATGTTTGGCGGTGATTTAGTCGCTTTAATTCAACCGTTTTTTGCTGTTCCGTTTATGGCAGTTTGCGGCTTGGAATTTAAAGACTTCGTAGGATATAGTTTTGTTGCGTTTATTGTATTAGGAATTCTCATGGTTCTTGGATTGACATTTATACCCTTTACGATTTAGTCCGGCATGACTTTTTAAGAAATACTCCTGAAAATATAGAATGCGTTCGTTTATAAGAAAGAGGGAACTACTATGAAAAAGTTAGAAGAAATTAAAACAATTTGCAATCTTGGCTGTGGTACGATGGGGTTTGGTACGGCGATATTGTTTGCTAAAAGTGGGTATGAAGTAAACATGTTTGGACGAAAAGATGCCAGTATTGAACGGGCTATGAAAAATATACATTTGACGTTGGGGGTCATGAAAGACAATGGTCTTGTAACGGAGGAAGAAATTAAGAATTTGCTTAGTCGGATTCATGGAGTTACAACTCTTAAGGATGCTGCGGCAGGAGCCGATTTTGTTATTGAATCTGTTGCTGAAGAGGTACCTATTAAACAAGCTGTTTATAAAGAAATGGAAGATTATTTAGATTCAGATGTCATTTTTGCGACAGATTCTTCAGGATTGAGTCCGACCGAAGTTGCAGCTGTATTGAAGTATCCTGAACGCTTTGTTGTTGCCCATTTTTGGAATCCGCCTCATCTTATTCCACTTGTAGAAGTTGTTCCAGGAGAAAAAACGAGTAAGGAAACAGTTGATATTACTTGGAAGTTAATGGAAAAAATTGGTAAAAAACCGGTAGCATTATTAAAAGAAGCTCCCGGATTTATTGGTAATCGTCTTCAATTTGCATTGCTTCGTGAAGCGTTATACTGTGTTCAAGAAGGTATTGGTACTGCTGAGGCAGTTGATGCTGTATGTAAATATAGTATTGGACGGCGACTTTCTGTTACAGGGCCGATTGAAACCGCAGATCTTGGAGGCTTGGATATTTTCTATAATATTTCAGCGTATTTAAATGCGGATCTTGCCGATGATAAAACTGGTTCATCTGTTATGAAAGAATGTGTCGATAAAGGAAATTTAGGTGCTAAAACGGGAAGCGGACTTTATCACTGGACACCAGAAGATTTGGCAAAAATTAAACGGACCAGAGAAGAAATTCTTATTGAATGGTTGAAAAAAGATGCTTCTGGGCAGAAATTTTAAAATATTTGAATAATCGAGTCCCATCATTTTATCTAATGGATGATGGGATTTTATTTATTATGATAAATAAGAATATTAAAGTTGACTTTTGTGAATTTAAATATAAGTATATTGTCCTAAAAGGTCTTATTGTTCGCTCTGTCATTCACGGTTTATTTTTTTACAATATGATTAAGAAGATAAATGGAACGGAGGATGATACATATGAAACAAGTTTCGATTATTACATCAGAACAAGCGGCAGACCTTATTAAAGACAATGATTTTGTAACGGTTAATGGCTTTTTAGCTTCTGTACAACCGGAAGCATTAACTTCAGCATTAGAAACACGATTTTTACAAACGGGATCACCTAAGGATTTAACACTTTATTATTGTGCGGGACAGGGAAATTCTGATGGACGCGGCGGAGAACATTTTGCTCATGAAGGTCTTTTAAAACGGGTTATTTTGGGGCATTGGGGGACTGTTCCGGCAATTGCGGCAATGGCTAATGCGTGCAAAATGGAAGCGTACAATTTTCCGCAGGGTACATTGGCGCAGCATTATCGAGATGTAGCGGCGCATCGAATGGGTACATTTACCAATGTGGGATTAGAAACTTTTGTAGATCCACGAATCAGTGGCGGTAAAATGAATGATATTACAAAAGAAGATCTTGTACAACTGCAAGTTATCAATGGAGAAGAGCAGCTTTTTTATCCGCGGATGAAGATGGATATTGCTTTTATTCGTGGTACTTTTGCTGATGAGTGGGGAAATATAGTTATGACTAAAGAAATTTCACCTATCGATGCCCTGCCACAAGCCCAGGCTGTACATAACAGCGGAGGAACCGTAATTGTTCAGGTGGAAAAAGTCGTAAAAGGAGGATCTTTAGATCCTAAATTGGTTATTATACCGGGGATTTATGTAGATTATGTTGTAGAAGCTGAATCTGTTTTATATCAGCAGCAAACTTTTGGGTGTGAATTTGATCCTTCTGTTTGCGGAGAAATCAGTATTCCCGTAGAAGCTATCAAACCGGCGCCTTTGAATGCTAAAAAGGTTATTGCCCGCAGAGCGGCAATGCTCTTATTTGATATGAGCAGCGAGGCGGTTATTAATTTAGGAATCGGTATTCCTGAATTAATATCTTCCGTTGCTGCCGAAGAAGGGATTGGAGATTCTTTGACGATGACCGTCGAAGCGGGAGCAATTGGCGGAGTTCCTTTGGGGGGAGTTCGGTTTGGTGCTAGTATCAATGCGGAATGTTATTTGGGACAAGCGGCACAATTTGATTTTTATGATGGCGGTGGATTAAATTTAGCCTGTTTAGGGTTAGCGCAATGTGATGGACAAGGAAATGTTAATGTAGGAAAATTCGGTTCGCGTATTGCCGGTTGCGGCGGATTCATTAATATTACACAGAACACTAAGACCGTTGTTTTTTGCGGGACATTTACTGCCAGTGGATTGAAAGAAGAAATAACAAATGGAGAACTCCATATCGTGCAAGAGGGAAACGTAAAAAAATTTCTTGGCAGTATTGATCAGATTACCTTTAGTGGGAATTACGCCCGTAAACACGGACAGAAAATTATGTACATTACGGAACGAGCCGTTTTTGAAATAAAAGAAGATGGCATTCATTTAACTGAGATTGCCCCGGGGATAGATTTACAAAAGGATGTTCTTGAGCAAATGGAATTTATACCTATTGTGAAGGAAATCAAATATATGCCGGACAGTTTGTTTAGAAATAAGCGGATAGGATTGAAAGAAATGAGAAAGCAGAAGGGATGAAAGAGAATGACTCAACGTACAAATAAAACAGGCATACTCGCTTTTGAGCAGGAACCGTTAGAGAGCAATGATTATACCATGCAAGAAGCAATAAAAGAGGCACGGCGTTGCTTGCAATGTGCAGTTCCTCAATGTCGAAGAGGCTGTCCTGTAAAAAATGAAATTCCGCAATTTATTCATGAGTTAGCTCTCGGTAATTTTGGTGCGGCGGCAAATTATATTGCCAATAATAGTGATTTACCGGCCATATGTGGTCGTGTATGTCCTTGGGAAAAGCAGTGTGAAGGTTCGTGTATTTTAGAAAAAAAAGGAAAACATATAGAAATTGGGAAACTAGAACGATTTGTTGCGGATACCGTTATGGATGCCGGTGTTTTTCCATGTACATCCGGTATGAAAGCAAACGGTAAAGTCGCTGTTATCGGCAGTGGTCCGGCAGGGATTACTGCCGCATATGAGCTGGCACGGCGTAATTATGAAGTAACCGTTTTTGAAAGCGATTCGGAACCGGGGGGAATGCTGATGTTTGGAATACCCGCTTTTCGACTGCACAAGAACTATATTTATCGTGAGATTGATTGTTTGCAAAAACTGGGGGTCTGTTTTCAATATAATGTAAAGATAGGACAACAGAAATCTATTGAGGATTTATTCGCAGAACACTTTGAGGCGATATTTGTTGGTATTGGAGCTTCTGCAGCTTGGAGTCTAGGAGTAGACAACGATACACTTCCCGGTGTAGTAGATGCTCAAATTTTTTTGCATCAAGTACAACAGGTACAGATAGGAAAAGGGGATATTACCCAATTACCTATTCAAGCAGGCGATTCAGTCATTGTAGTGGGAGCCGGAAATGTTGCCATTGATGCGGCACGAACAGCGGTACGGTTGGGAGCAGATGTAACTATTGTATATCGTCGCGCTGAACACCATATGAAGTGTTTACCTTCAGAATATCAAGCAGCTAAAAATGATGGAGTAAAATTCAAATTTTATTCGGCACCGCGTGCCGTTGTAGGTGCAACTTGTGTGGAAGGACTGCAATATGAAAAACAAAAAATATTGGAAGATGCTACAATGGTCCCAACGGGTGAATTTGGTGTTGTTCCGGCAAATAAAATTATTGCTGCAATTGGTAATCGTCCGGAGATGGATTGTATTAATTCATTGCAGGTAAATGCCAGTAATGAGGGATATATTTCAATTACGGAAAAACCCTACGGAATGACAAGTCGTGTGGGGGTATTTGCGGCAGGGGATATAGTACATAAACCAGCAACCGTTGTCTTGGCTATGCGGGAAGGTAAAAAAACAGCAATAGGCATTGATCGATATATACAGGCAAAGCATTTGTTAGAAGGAATTAAACAATTTAGTAATATATCACATCTGACCGATTAATTCTATGAGAAAGATACGTTACCAATAAACCCATTTTTTTGATATGTAAGGAGTGAAAAACAGTATATGATGGAACTAAAAGTAAAACCTGTTATTGCTTCATATGACAACTTTCAGCAGTTTGCAAAAAGTGAGAATATTTGTGAAAATGATTTGATCGTCACTAATCATTATGTATATGAAGCAGATATGGAAATGTTGCATTTACCCTGCCCTATTTTATTTCAGGAGGAATATGGGTTTGGAGAGCCTACGGATAGTATGTTGGAGTCAATACAAAAAGATTTTCCCAAAGACATACAACGTATTATTGCTGTTGGAGGCGGCACTGTTCTTGATATTTCTAAACTGCTGTCTCTGAAACACTGGCTGCCCGTTCGAGACTTGTATGATGGAAAAGTTCCTGTAGAAAAGGATAAAAAGCTAATACTTATTCCAACGACCTGTGGTACAGGAAGTGAAGTAACTAACGTAGCCGTAGTAACGTTTGCATTAGAGAAGAAAAAGGAAGGATTTGTACGAGAGGAACTATATGCGGAGCAGGCGGTCCTTATTCCGCAGTTATTAAGAACCCTGCCATTCAATGTATTTGCTACAACTTCAGTGGATGCGCTGATACACGCGATAGAAGCAGCATTATCACCTCATGCGAGTGAGACTGTCCGTTTATTTTGTTATAAAGCGATTGAAATGATTATGAACGGATATTTTCAACTTCGAGAAGAGGGACCGGCAAAAAGAAAACAATTATATCAAGATTTTTTACTTGCTAGTACATATGCCGGTATTGCATCGGATAATGCAGGGTGTGGAGCTGTTCATGCATTGAGTTATCCGTTGGCAGTAAAATTTCATGTTCCTCATGGGGAAGCAAATTATGCGCTTTTTACGGGAGTAATGAAAAATTATATGGAGTTAAAAAAAGATGGAGAAATTGAGAAAATAAATAAATTTCTTGCAAGTTTATTGAAATGTCCCGTAGATTTAGTGTATGATCAACTAGAAATATTGCTTAACCAGTTACTTCCTAAGAAAGCGCTTTGGCGGTATGGTGTTAAAAAATCGAATTTAGTGGAGTTTACCGATTCTGTCATGAAAACGCAGCAACGGCTTATGTCCAATAATTTTGTTCCGTTGAATAGGGAAATAGTATATAAAATATATAAAGAATTACTTTAAATGATACCAAAATAATTCGTATAGATGAAAATTCGGACCTGGGATGCAACACAAATATCCGGGTCCGAATTTTTTGTACAGTTGTAGGTTTTTATATGTCATGTAGTGCTAAAGTACGTTCTATAAACTTTTTATATAGTTCGTATTTTTTATTTATATCGTTATATGTATATTGATGATAAGCCGGCAGTTCTTTGAGCCGTTGAAAAAAAGATTGAAAAAGATTGACTAACTGTTTACTTGATACAATATAAAAAGGACTGGCGTTATTAGTAATATACTGGCGGTTTTTTTTAAGAAAAGCCGAAGAAAAATTAGAATAGAAAGAAAGATTAGATTCATGATAATCAATTGTTTCAATAGATGATTGAAGAACTCCCATTATCATACGAGGATTATTTTTCATCATGCTGAGAATGTTTTGAAGGTGATCTTTGCGTTCTTCTGTTGTTGTTTTATATTCAAGATCTGTAAAGAACATATAGCCTGTTTCGATATAACGAATGATAGAAGTTGTAGGCAGCATAAATTCTACATCGACTGTGCTTAGCAATTCTTCCCATAAAATACGTAAATGCCGTATTTGACGGACAACATTTTCTGAAGCGCAGGAATCTCTTAAAATATTGTCAATTGTATTTGAAGGAAGAAGAAAATCAAATCCATTGGTGAGAAAAAAGAAAAAGTGACTGGCAGAGTAAAAGGCAGTACGAAATCCCATTTCATCAATCCCCAAAACTTTTGCAGGAGAAATGAGCGGGGTTTGATTGGTGAAACAAAGGAGAAAACGGTCATAAATATCTTCGACTAAAATTTTATCAGAAATATAGGTGCACATATCCATAAATCCATCGGATTGTAAAGAATATTGAACAACAAATGAGTCCTCCAACACAATCAGGTTGGTATGCTCTAAATTAGTATTGTCATAAAATACAAAATCGTAATCCAGTAAATGATTAAGCATGCGATATAATCGACGCATATATTTAGGATCACTGGATAGCTTATCCAAATTTATTCCAGCACGAACGGTGATACGTTTTGCATTAAGAGTACAAGATTCAAAGTATTTCCAAAATCCGAGATCAGATAAGGCACAAAATTCACCAAATATCAGAAGATTAGCTTCATGGTTAGTACTGTCAATTTTTTTTTGAAACAAATCGTTTAGAAATTTACTGATATCGTGATATCCCGTAATAACACGAATCGGAGATGTATACTCTTTTTGTTTTCCAGGATTTTTCTTTACAGAAACACGGTATGCAGCACAAAGATATTGAGTTACTTCAAAAGCAAGATCTACCGTATGGGGAGAAATAGACAGAGCCGCATATAACGTTTTTTGTTTATTTTCTTTAATAATTGTATCGGCAAAGTGATGAGCCATTTTTTCATTGATTTGCTGAACATGTTTAGTAGTTGGCAGTTTTATTCCATTACACCATTTACTGATATACGAAATATCGTAACCTGTAATATTTGCCAAAACCAGATTTTTTGTTTGTGTCAAGGAAATCAAATTTTTTAATGCGGTTGCGTAATCTTCAGTTATCATATGCATTTCACCTGTAGTAATCATTAAAATAGACAATAAACACAATACATTTAATTATATAATTTATAATGTTTTAAGTGTTTTATTAAATAGGGGCAGGTCATGTAAAAAATGTTCATAAAAGTGATTACAAAGCCAACTGACGGTTTGTTTTTATGGAAAAAGTGACTTTTATAGCTGCAAACAGTTAAATATAAAACTATATTTTTTTTAATCGCTGATAAATTGGAAGATTTGTCAAATGACGTAATGTAAATAATGCCGTAATACCGATTAAAATACCCGTACCTACTCCGGCTATTGATAAAATGGGAAGATACAGCATAATTTTAATGTTTTCTACAATAATTGAGGCAATAATAACCTGTCCCAAATTGTGAAAGATACCCCCCGCGGCACTGACTCCGATAACACTGAATTTCCCCGTTTTTTTTAGAACTATCATACAGGCTAAACTAAAACTGGCTCCGGCAATACTGTACAAGAAAGCATTAATGCCCCCGGCAAATGCCGTGGAAAGGATAATGCGTAAAAGTAATATCAAACATACGTCACGCTTTCGAGGCAGCGAATATAAAGCAATAACTGTAATTAAATTTGCTAAGCCTAACTTGGCCCCTGGCGCAATAAAAGGAACGGGAATCATGCCCTCAATTATGTAAAGAACGAGAGATTGAGCGACAAAAAGGCCTAAAATAATAAGATGAAAAGTTTTATGCATACATACCTCTTAATGAGCGGGAATAATATCTGGCTCCGACGAATCGACAGCACGGACTTCAATCATGACTTTATGGGGTAAACATACAGTAGTTGCCCCAGGTTTGGAAATAAATCCTTCATTGACGCATATTTGATCCGGACAATCTGCATCGGTAATCGCAATGGTTTGATTACGTACTGTTACTGTATTATAACCGTGTTTTGTATAAATAGTAAACATATCTGTTCCGGTATGTTCTGATAGTGGAATTGTTTTATATTCTTTTCCGTCGACTTGAATTACTGCAATAGTTTTGGCGGAATTTGTCGTACCGCTTATCACAAAGATTGCCTCCGGTAAAAGAGACATACATAAGAGAATGATAATGAGAGCAATGTCCCATTTCTTTATCATGGAAATATCTCCTTACTCAAACAGATTTATTATTAACGTAATTACAGTATATTGTTTTTATTTTTTAAAATTAAAAATATATGGAAAAGATGGTTTTTAATCATTATTTCCCTAGGGTATTTCAGTTGTTTTTTAAACTTATATGTGCCCTTTATAAAAGATATACTGATAAGAAAACTAATGGCATATAAACTTATTATAACAGATTTAATTAGGGCAGCAAACAAAAGTCGATTAATTTGTGGATTTCATGGATTTGTATAACAAAAATGAAAATAGCAACATTGTTTATCGTTTAAAGCAGTAATAAAAGATAAACAATTTGCGGCTGATTTAATTCTTCTGGTAATTCAACTGCAAAAAAAAACTGAGATATATTCTTTTGAAATTTCAAAGAATAAAAATGCATATTATATATAAATGAATTGATTTTTTAGAATTCATCTCGGTATATATCATTCAACATAGTCTTGTTTTTCGTTCTATTATTCACAATCAGATTTCTTACAATTATGGAGGAAAGACAAAAAATGGAGGGTGATACATTATGAAACACGTAGCAGTAATCACGGCTACTGAAGCCGCAAATCTTATTAAAAATGGAAGTTTTGTGACAACAAATGGTTTTTTAGCTTCGGTACAACCGGAAGCACTTACTTCGGCATTGGAAACTCGTTTTTTACAAACAGGAACACCAAAAAATTTAACATTGTATTATTGTGCGGGTCAAGGAAATTCTGATGGCCGCGGCGGAGAACACTTTGCCCATGAAGGAATGTTAAAACGAGTTATTTTGGGACATTGGGGTACTGTGCCAGCAATTGTTTCTTTAGTAAATGCAGGTAAAATTGAAGGCTATAACTTTCCCCAAGGTACATTAGCACAACATTATCGTGATGTGGCAGCTCATCGTATTGGAACCTTTACTAATGTGGGTCTGGAAACTTTTGTAGATCCACGAATCAACGGCGGTAAAATGAATGACATTACAAAAGAAGATCTTGTACAACTAAAAGTTATTAATGGAGAAGAGCAACTTTTTTATCCGCGTATGAAGATGGATGTAGCCCTTATTCGTGGTACATATGCTGATGAATGGGGTAATGTGGTCATGACTAAAGAAGTGTCTCCTATTGATGCACTACCACAAGCACAAGCTGTTCATAATAGCGGCGGTATAGTGATTGTCCAAGTGGAAAAAGTTGTCAAGGGAGGTTCGTTAGACCCTAAATTGGTTAAAATTCCAGGTATTTATGTAGATTATATTGTGCAGGAAGAATCCATATTGCATCAGCAACAGGCATTTGGATGTGAATTTGATTCTTCTGTATGCGGTGAGAGTGTTGTTCCTGTAGAATCCATAAAGCCAGTGCCATTAAATGCTAAGAAGGTTATTGCACGGAGAGCTGCGATGTTGCTTCTTGATATGAAACATGAAGCTGTCATTAATTTAGGAATCGGTATTCCTGAATTTGTAGCATCTGTTGCAGCTGAAGAAGGAATTGGTGATTCTTTGACAATGACAGTTGAAGCGGGTGCTATTGGGGGTGTTCCGTTGGGGGGCGTACGATTTGGTGCCAGCGTTAATGCAGAGTGTTATCTTGAACAGGCAGCTCAGTTTGATTTTTATGATGGAGGCGGCCTGGATTTAGCTTGTTTAGGCTTGGCCCAATGTGATGGACAAGGTAATGTCAATGTCAGTAAATTTGGCCCTCGTATAGCGGGATGTGGAGGATTTATCAACATTACACAAAATACAAAGAACGTAGTTTTTTGTGGAACTTTTACAACAAGTGGTTTAAAAGAAGAAATTAAAGATGGCGAAATTCATATTATACAAGAAGGTAAAGTAAAAAAATTTCTTCATTGTATCGATCAAATTACATTTAGTGGAAAGTATGCGCGCGAACACGGACAACAGATATTATATATCACGGAACGGGCTGTATTTAAAATGGAGGAAGATGGAATTCATCTCATAGAAATTGCACCAGGTATTGATATGCAAAAAGACATTTTTGACCAAATGGAATTTAAACCTATTGCAAATAACGTTAAACATATGTTGCCTGAGCTATTTAAAAACCAATGCATGAATCTTAAAGATATAAAAAAATAGAAATGAAGAAGAAAGAAGGTTTTTAAATGGAAGTATTTGCGATTATTTTAAGTTTTGTTCTCTTAGTTACGATTGCATATCGTGGATTTTCTGTTATTTTATTTGCACCTGTTTGTGCACTAGTAGCGGCCAGTTTATCAAATTTTCCGCTTTTACCAGGATATACAGAGTTATTTATGGGCAAGGCCGTTATATATATAAAATCATTTTTCCCTATATTTTTATTAGGAGCTGTATTTGGAAAAGTGATGGAAGAAACCGGCATGGCACGCAGTATTGCGAAAGAAGTTATTAAAAAAATAGGTAAAGAAAGAGTTACATTGGCAATTGTTGTAGCCTGCCTTGTTTTGACATATGGGGGTGTTAGTTTATTCGTTTGTGTATTTGCTATTTACCCATTTGCCTCTGCATTGTTTAAGGAAGCGCAACTTCCTAAACGGCTAATTCCCTGTTGTATGGCAATCGGAGCATTTACGGTGACTATGGATTGTCTTCCTGGAACTCCACAAATACAAAATATAATTCCTACTGTGTATTTGGGAACAACAACCTATGCAGCGCCTGCATTAGGTATTATTTGTGCGATATTTTTACTTGGGATCAGCTACTCTTACTTACATTGGCGATGCCGTCAAGCGATTAAATGTGGAGAAGGTTATGGCAACCATACAATAAATGAAGTTGTTGTTGATACTGATCAAAAATTGCCTCCATGGTATGTTTCTATATTACCACTTCTCACTGTATTAGTTGTAAATTTCTTTTTCTCGTCCATTTATACGTGGAATCCAGAATTACTTGCTCCTTTTCAGAATTTAAACGGGTTACCTTTAGTTGCAAAATCAATTAAAAATGTTGCATCTCTTTGGTCATTGATTTTAGGGTTATTAACAGCAACTATATTAGCCTCTGTTTTAGGATATCGTTTTCTTCCTAAACATGTTAGTTTGAAATCGGTTATAAATGCCGGCGCCATTGGGTCGTTGCTGGCAATTATGAATACCGCGTCAGAAGTGGGGTATGGCAATATTATTGCTTCTTTACCCGGTTTTACTGAAATTGCTCATACTTTGCTTAATATTGGCGGTGATTATCCGTTGTTTAATGCTGCGTTAATGATCAATGTACTTGCGGGAGTTACAGGCTCCGCTTCTGGAGGTGTAAGTATTGCTTTAGAAATATTTGGACAACATTGGTTAGAAACCACAGCAGCTATGGGAATTCCACCGGAAGTGCTGCACCGAATAGCTTCTATGGCAGCAGGCGGCTTGGATACATTACCTCATAATGGTGCTGTTATTACTTTATTGGCAGTTTGTGGATTAACACATAAAGAAGCATATAAAGATGTTTTTGCTATTACTTGTTTTAAGATTTTAACAGCATTTTTTGGGGTTATCGTGTTTATGACAACCGGAATTGTTTGATTTTTATTAATATAAAAACTAAATAGTAAAAACATTCTAAAGGAGAGTGGAAGAATCATGGATTTTAACATGACGGAAGATCAACAAATGTTTGTAAAATTGGCTAAAGACTTTGGTGAAAAAAGATTAGCCCCGACTATTACCGAACGTGACCATCAAGGTATTTTTGATGAAGCAATCATCAAAGAAATGCTCGAAATGGGTTTGGGCGGCACATATTTCCCAGAAGAATACGGCGGAGCTGGTGCCGATGTATTGAGCTACATCATGACGGTAGAAGAACTGGCCAAATATGATGCAGGCGTCAGCATTACGTTGTCCGGAACCGTATCCTTGTGTGCAAATCCGATTTTTGAATACGGGACAGAAGAACAGAAGAAAAAATTCTTAACTCCGCTTTGTGAAGGCACGAAACTGGGTGCGTTCGGCTTAACAGAACCGAATGCCGGCACCGATGCTTCCGGCCAGCAGACCGTTGCAGTAAAAGAAGGCGACCATTATATTTTGAATGGTTCCAAAATCTTTATCACCAACGCAGGCGCAGCTGATATCTATATTGTATTCGCTATGACGGATAAGAGCCAGGGCAACCATGGTATTACGGCATTCATTCTGGAAAAAGGGATGGAAGGCTTTACCTTTGGCAAGAAAGAAGACAAACTCGGGATCCACACGTCTCAGACGATGGAACTCGTATTCCAAAATGTAAAAGTTCCTGCTGAAAATATGCTCGGTCAGGAAGGGAAAGGCTTTAAGATTGCTATGCAGACCTTGGACGGCGGCCGTATCGGGGTAGCCGCACAGGCATTGGGAATCGCGGAAGCCGCTTTGAAAGACGCTGTTGAATATTCCAAACAACGTGTACAGTTCGGCAAACCGATCTGCAAATTCCAAGCTATTTCCTTCAAACTGGCAGATATGGCAATGAAGATCGAAGCCGCGAGAAACCTGGTATACAAAGCAGCGATGAAGAAACAGGAAAAGAAACCGTATTCCGTGGATGCTGCGATGGCAAAATGCTATGCTTCGGATGTAGCTATGGAAGTTGCGGTTGACGCCGTGCAGATTTTCGGCGGCTACGGCTACAGCGAAGAATATCCCGTTGCCCGTCATCTGCGTGATGCAAAGATTACACAGATATATGAAGGCACGAACGAAGTACAGCGCATGGTTACTTCGGGTGCGTTATTGCGGTAATTGGCATGACAAAGCAGGTTTGATTGTTGCGTAATCAAGCTGTGGAGACAAGAAAACATTTTTAGGAGGTTAGCGTAATATGGAAATATTGGTATGTGTAAAACAAGTACCAGACACGGCAGAAGTAAAAATCGATCCAGTGAAACATACCGTCATTCGTGCGGGTGTGCCTAACATCTTTAATCCGTTTGA